>Ga0209628_10000008_pt1 | contig 112308 bp, 90 predicted proteins | sample TergutCu122P4_FD_187285 | JGI IMG/M metagenome (GOLD analysis project Ga0209628, IMG submission 187285) | Cubitermes ugandensis P4 segment gut microbial communities from Kakamega Forest, Kenya - Cu122 P4 (SPAdes) (version 2) | ecosystem: Host-associated > Arthropoda: Insects > Digestive system... | reverse complement strand
GACGTTCTTGGCCAGATCGATTCCTACGGTTACGATAGTCATGGACTTCCCCTTCCAGAAAAACGAGTGGTTGATGAGAATTGACTTTCCCATCTTGGCACTTTGTTGCCTTACTCCGCAATCGCGCAGGCACTCGGGACGGGGAAGTCCCTTTCATTCGAAGCCCTGCGCCCCCGGCCCTTCGGCAAGCTCAGAACAGGCTTCGACAAGCTCAGCCCGAACGGGTTGTCAATGCTTGAACCGAAACTGCTCTAATTGCTGAAAACCTTGCCAATCAAGCGCTGGCAGCTATTTATTCATGATTTTGACGCCGCCTTTTTGGCGTTCAGCCGCTCCAGCACCAGCGGCGCAACGTATGGGGCCACGTCGCCACCCAGTTGGGAGATTTCGCGGATCAGCGTGCTGCTGACCGATTGCAGCGCGGCGGCAGGGGTGAGAAAGATTGTTTCCACGTTTGGGGCCAGGTTGCGGTTCATGCCGGCCAGGTTGAATTCGTAGTCAAAGTCGGTCACGCCGCGCACGCCGCGCACCATGACCAGGCCGCCGCGCGCCAGCACGAAGTCTTTCACCAGACCGTCGAACGGCTCCACGCTGACGTTGCCGATGCGGGCGGCGGCGTCGCGCGCCAGCGCCAGCCGCTCGTCCAGCGTGAACAGGGTTTTTTTGTGGTGCGCCATCGCGACGGCGATGATGACGCGGTCAAACAGCCCGGCGGCGCGGCGCACGATGTCCTCGTGCCCCAGCGTGATGGGGTCGAAAGTGCCCGGATAAACGGCGATCACGCCACGGCTCATGCGCTTGCTCCTGAAGTTGCTGCGCTCAATTATGACGAGGACATGCGCAGCAACAAATGGGCGTGCACCGCGCCAGCTTTCAGGTAGCGGTGCGGTTGCAGGCCCAGCGCGTGCAGCGCGGCGGCATCGGCTGGCGCGCCCGATTCCAGATATACCCAGCCGCCCGTGCGCACGGCGGCGGCGGCGGCGGCCAGCGCTGGCGCAAGCAGCGCGGCGGCGTCAAACGGCGGATCGAGCAGCGCCAAATCCACGCTGCCAGCGGCCACGCCGCGCAGCGCCGCGACGCCATCGCCGCGCAGCACGCGCACGGCGGCGGCATCAAGCCGCTGCACGCTCTGGCGCAGCCGCTCCGCCAGCGCCGCGTCCTGCTCCACCAGCAGCACGGCGGCGGCGCCGCGCGAGGCCGCTTCCAGCCCCAGCGCGCCGGTGCCGGCAAAAGCGTCCACGCAGTGCCAGCCGGTCAACTCCTGCCCCAGCCAGTTGAACAGCGTCTCGCGCACGCGGTCAGGCGTGGGGCGCAGGCCGGGCCGATCGGGCACGGCAAGGCGCGTGCGCCGCCACTGGCCGCCGATGATGCGCACCACGTGCGCGGCGGCGTGCGGTTGTGCGGCGGCATCGGCGCGATTTGACATGGCCGGATTGTCGCCGCGCACTGTCACTGCACGCCAAGCCACAGAAAGTGTGAGAATGCCCCCTGCACCGCGCGGCCCAAAGTTGCCAACAGCCGCCCGTTACTGAAAGACCACCCACCATGCCCGAAAAACCAGCCACCCAGCCCGCCAGCGCCGCTACGCCGATCGATAAATTTTCGCAATGCCATGCCGGCATCTTGCTGCAACTGGAAGAGTTTCGCCAACTGCCGGCGCTGCTGGCGCCAATGCCGCGCGCGCGCCAGATCGCCGAACGCCTGTCCGAGTTTTTTCGCACCACGGCGTTTCAGCACCACCATGACGAAGAGCAGGAGTTGTTTCCGGCCGTGCTGGCCGCCAGCCAGGAAGGCGAGGAGCGCACGCACGTGCAGATGCTGGTCACCGCCCTGACGCGCGAGCACCGCGAGATCGAAAAGCAGTGGCGCGCACTGGCGCCGGAGATCGACAAACTGGCCGCCGGCCACATGGCCGCCATTGATTCATATGCGGTGCGCGATTTGATCGATCAATACAACACCCACGCGCGCTTTGAGGAGATGGAATTTCTGCCGCTATCGGAGCAAATCCTCGGCCGCCAAAACGAGCACCCGGCCAACCTTGGCCTGACGCTGCACATGCGCCGCCGCCCGCAGCCGCCGGTTGATATTTGATGTTGGCGCCACGGCGCCATCCATCTCTTCACTTATTCATAACGGCGCAGCGGCTGCGCCTGCCAGGCGCTGATGCTGCCAAAGGGCAGCGGGCGCGTTTTGCGGTCGCGGCGCAGCTTTAGCTGCTCCGCGCCTGATTCGCCGCGCCACTGGGCGGCCTGGCCTTCCCACTTGAGCGTTCCGGTCAGCACGCTGCCTTTCAACTGGCCTGAAAAAGATGCGCTTGAGCGCTCGCGCTCTTGCGTGTCGTGCCTGCTGACCGTGACCCGAAATTGCACGCTGCCGGTTTTGGCGTCGTAAGTGCCGTCCATGAAGTCGCCCCTTTGCCCTTCGACGTTCCACTCCCAATAAGTCAGCTCGCCCACCAGCCGCCCGCCAGCGCGCCATAGCACGATTCGGTGGCCATAGGCGTGCTCGCCGCCATCGGCTTTCAGTTGCATGAAGGAGCCAAGCGGGGTCAGCGCCGGTGCGGCGTCAGCCGATAGCGCAGGCCGGGCCGCGAAAAGCAGCCAGCCGATGAAGATGAGCCAGCGCAACTGGCCGAGGGGGTGGAAGTTCATGGTTCGCCTGTTTTCTTCCTCGCCATCACCGTCACCACTATCTGCCGGTTCAAACACAATACGGTTCGGTCAAGCGCGTAGAGCCATGATTTTGTCATTGCCGCGCGGGACGGAATCCATGAGCGCCAGCTATCGCAAGCACGCTGTTTGGATTCCCGCCTGTGCGGCAATGACGATTTGAGATGTTTTAACTGAACCGCATTGGGTTCAACCAGCCAAAAGTAAAATTCTATTTTAGATTTGTCAAGTGCATCTAAGGAACCTCTGAACAACCCTATCGTGGCCGACGCATCTTGGCTTTGGGCGGTCTGCGGCGTTGCAAATCCTCGCCATAGCTACGGCTATGACTGCGGTTTGCGCCTTGCAGCCCATCCCAAACCCAAGCGCGCCGGCTCACTCAGGGTTATTCAGAGGTTCCCTAACTGCCTTGAAAAAGCGCCTATTTACCGCCAACCACCACCGTAACCATGCGCTGCGGTTGCAGCACGCGCTGGAAGGCGGTGCGGATGTCGGCGGCGGTTACTTGTTGCACGCGCTCGGTCCAGCGGTCCAGGTAGTCCAGCGGCAGGCCGTGCCAGGCGATGTTGGCTACGTTGTCCAGCAGTTTGCGGTTGGCGTCGATGCGCAGCGCGAAGCCGCCGGTGAGGTTGTCTTTGGCGGCTTTCAACTCGGCTTCGGTGGGGCCGCCCTCGACAAAGTCGCGCAGCACTTTGCGCGCCACGGTCAGCGCCTGTTCGGTCTGGTCGGGCCGGGTTTGCAGGCCAATGGTGAAGGCACCCGCGTGCAGGCCGGGCATGAAGTAGCTGTAGACGCTGTAGCTCAGGCCGCGCTGTTCGCGCACTTGCTCGGTCAGGCGCGATGTAAAGCCGCCGCCGCCCAGGATATGGTTGCCCACCAGCATGGCGAAGTACGCGGGGTCGCTGCGTTTGTAGCCGGGCTGGCCGATCAGCACGTGCGCTTGCGCGGACTCGAAGGCGATGCGCTGATCGACCGGCGCGGCCAGCGGCGCTACTTCGGCCACCGGCGGCAGCGGCGCGCAGTCGCTGCCGCCCGGCGGCAGGCGCGCCAGCAGTTGGGTGACGATCTGGTCAGCCTGCGCGCGCGTGACTGCGCCTACCAGGCTGACTTTGGCGCGGCATGGGGCGACGGCGGCGGCATATAGCGCGCGCATGTCGGCCACATCGATGTGCGCCAGCGTTTCGGGCGTGGTTTCTTGTCCATACGGGTGGCTGGCGAATACCGCTTTTTCAAACGTCAGCGCGGCCACGGTGCCGGGGCGGGTGCGCGCGTCTTTCAGGGCGGCGGACAGGCGCTCGCGCTCGCGCTGCCACACGCCGGCGGGCCAGGACGGTTCGCCCAACTGGCGCGCGGCCAGTTGTACCGACTGGTGCAGCAAGTGCTCATCGGTCAGGGTGCGCAGGGCAAAGCTCATGCGGTCGTGGCTGGCGCTGCCGGCAAGGCTGGCGCCCAGGTCGGCCCAGGCCTGGCCGATCTGGTTTTCGTCCAGCGCCGGTTCCGCGCCGCGCGCGGCTATGCCCTTGCCTGCCATCAGCGCGGTGGCTTCGGCCAGCCCGGCCTGGGCGGCGGGGTTGCGCCGGCTGCCAGCGTCAAAGTCCAGCTGCACGTCCAGCATCGGGATGGCCGGGCTTTGCACCAAAAACACCTGCGCGCCGCTGGGCTGCGTCCAGTGCTGGATGGGGATGGCAGCTTGCGCGGTTTGCAAGCCAAAAAGGGCTGTAGCGCTTGCCAGTAAAGCGCTGGCAGCTATTTTTTTTGTAGTATTCATGGTGACTGCTGAAATGGTTAGCGCAACATGCCGTCAAGCGCCGCGGGCGCGCGCGGTTTGGCGTTGGCATCGCGCGGCTGCGGGATCAGGGTGGCGACGGTGAGCTGATCGTCGCCAAAGTATTTGGCCGCCACCGCTTGCACTTGCGCGGCGCTGACCTGGCGCAGGCGCTCGATCAGGCGCTCATCGCCGTCCAGCGGCAAGCCTTGCACCCACATCTGGCCCAGTTGATAAGCCTGCATCATCACGCTGTCGCGGCGGTAGATTTGGCTGGCCATCCATTGGGTTTTGACGCGCGCCAGCTCGGCGGCGTCCACGCCGTCGCGGGCGATGCGGGCTACTTGCTCGCGCAGCGCGGCTTCTACCTGGGCCGCGCTTTTGCCCTGGGCGGGCACGCCGGTGAGCATGAACAGTTGCGGGCCGCGGCCCATCAGGCCGTTGTCGGCGCTGGCGGCGTCGGCCACGCGGTCCGGGCCTTGCGTCAAGGCGCGGTCCAGCCGCGCGCCAGGGTAGCCGTCCAGCACGGCGGCCAGTACGGTCAGGGCCAGCGCGTCGTCGTTATCCGGCGCTGGCTCCATGCTGTCCAGGCGCGGGACTTTGAAGGCCAGCGATACCAGCGCCTGCTCGGCGGGCGCTTTGACTTCGATGCGGCGCAGGCCCGGCTGCGGCGGCTCTGGCCGGGGCTTGCGCGGCGGCAGCGCGCGCGCCGGAATGGCGCCATAGGCTTGCCGCGCCAGCTCCAGCACGGCTTGCGGATCGACATCACCGGCCACCACCACGGCGGCGTTGGCCGGGGTGTACCACTTGCGGTAAAAGCCGCGCGTGTCGTCGGCCGTCAGCGCGTCCAGATCGCCCATCCAGCCAATCACCGGCCTGCGGTAGGGCGAGGCGACAAAGGCCGCCGCCGACTGCTGCTCGCGCAGCACGGCGCGCGGCTCGTCGTCGGTGCGCATGCGGCGCTCTTCCTTGACCACCGCAAGCTCCTTGGCAAATTCGCCGTCGCTCCAGCGGTTGTGGGCAAAGCGGTCGGCCTCCAGCGCCATCACGTCGCGCAGGCGCTCGACTGGCACTTGCTGGTAGTAGCCGGTCAGGTCGTAGCTGGTAAAGGCGTTTTCGCGCCCGCCCAGCGCGGCCACGCGGCGCGAAAACTCGCCCGGCGCCAGCGTGTCGGTGCCCTTGAACATCATGTGCTCCAGCACATGCGCGACACCGCTGGCGCCGTCCACCTCGTCCATGGAACCGGCGCGCACCCACAGCATGTGCACCGCCGTGGGCGCGCGGTGATCGGGCTTGACGATGACCGTCAGCCCGTTGTCCAGCGTGAACTGGCTGACCGCAGCGGGCTGCTGCGCACTGGCAGCGGCGGCGGGCACGACGGCTGACGCCGCCAGCAGCGCCAGGGCAGCGGCGCGGGATAGTTTGTTGATAAGCATGACTTGGCAAGAGAGAAAGCCGCGCGCGGGAAAGTTCCCGCCAGCGGAAAGGTTTTTTGATTTCCTCCCTCCCCCAGCGGGGGAGGGAAAAGTCAAAGATGCAGCTCCCAAAACTTTTGATTTTGCCTTGTGCGAACGCCCCGCGCTTATTTGCGCTTGTTTTTGTTTTTGTGGTGCCACCAGGCAATCAGCGCCCCCACGGAAATCACCACCAGCGACAGTATGGTCGGGCCAACTGGCGCTTTGCCATCGGTTTGCTCGGCCAGCGCGCGGCCCGGCGCGGCGGCCAGCAGCAAGGCAGCCAGCGCCGCGTGCGCCATGGCGGCCATGATGGCGGCGCGCGGCGGCTTTGATGGTTTGGTCATTGCAATGACTTTCAGTGATTGGCGGATAGGTGGATTGTCATGCAAGCGCGGCGTATGGCAATCGCATCCAATTTCCTCGTCATTCCAGCGCAGGCGGGAATCCAGACAGCGCATCCACTTAGAGCAGTTTTGATTTGAGTGCTGACAATTGCGGGCGCAATTCATGAGCGTGCCGCCGCTGCCCCCATCCCAGCCTTCCCCCAAAGGGGGAAGGGGCCAAGTTCCCTCCCCCTTTGGGGGAGGGTTAGGGTGTGGGCAAGCAGCGCAAAAGTGTTCATAGCCGAACCGAAAATGCTCTAACCACGGCCCACTGGAGTCCAGCCTGCGCGCATAGGCGCCAACCTTTCTTTCCCCTCTCCCACAAGTGGGAGAAGGAGAAAAACCGCGCGAACACGTGCGCAACTAACCAAAAACAGCTTTAGGTTAGCGCCGATGCGCCTGCGCTGGAATGACGAAGTGAGAAAGTGACGCTAAAAATTTAGATGCGATTGCCCTGACGCCACTGCGCGCGCGCTCATCATTTCATAGCTGGCTGCGCTTGTTGTGTAACGATTACACGATGAAAACATCATTAAATCCTTGCATGGCAAGCGCGGGCAGCTATCAAATAAGCGTGATTTGGGCTGGAACACACTGGGGCAACCACAGAAGGTTGCCCCTGCGCCCGTGGTTGATTCCGGGCGGGTTTGAATCACCCCTTGCGCCGCACGGCTGCTGTCAGCATGGCCAGCAGCAGCGCCAGCGCGGCCAGGTGCGCGGGATCGAGGGTGGGAATGGCCGCCGCGCCGCCGCCCGCCTGGACGCTAATCGTTTGCAGATACCAGTTGTTGCCCGCATTGACCAGCTTGTAGCCGTGGCCGCCGCTGCTGGTGGCTACCACCGTGCCCGCCAGGCCGCCAAAAAGACCGGCGCTGGGGACATCGGCTTGCACCAGCAAAATGCCGCTGCCAAATGTGGTGGCGCTGCCTTCGCAGCCGGGGCCGGTTACCTGGTTGATGGTCAGACCTAGCGTGCCGGTGATCGTGCCGTTGGTTGAACCGGCTTTGCCCGCCGTCAGGTTGAGCACGTCGCTCAATTGCGCGCCAGCGTTGTTCAGGCAGGTGTTGACCACCAGCTGGCCGCCGTTCAGGTCGATACTGCCGGCGCTGGCGCCGTTGCCGCTGATGATGTTGAAGGTGCTAAACCCCCCGGCTGCGGTTCCCGGCGCGGCCGCGCCAGCAACGTTGAGGGTGCCGCGCAAAACGAATTGGTCGGCGCGCACGGTGCCTGTGCCGCCGCCGGTCAGCGTCGCGCCGGTGGGCACCGTGAAGGACGTGGGGTTGGTCAGCCCCCCCGCCAGCGCACCATAGACCGCGCCGTTTTGCACCCGCAAGGTGCCGCTGGCCACCGTGGTCGCGCCATAAACCTGCGACACATTGCCCGCGCCGGCGAACACCACCGCGCCGGGGCCGTTTGCCGTCACGGTGATCAAACCGTTGGTGGTGTCGTTGGCTATGTGGTCGCCGAAGATGATATTGCCGGTATCGGCGTTGAAGGTTGCCTTCGCTGGTGTGCCCAGGGGCGCGCCGGTGCTCGGGTTGGCGTTTTCCAGCCAGATGGCATTGCCGGTGTTGCCGCTGAAGGTCATGTCGCCGTAGGTGGCGGTAAGCGTGACATCGCCAAACGAAAGAATGGCGCCGCCGTAATCGGCCTTGTTGCCGCTGATGCTGCCCTGGCCGGTCAGCGTGGCCGCGCTGTCGGCCACGATCGCGCCGCCGTACATGGCTTTGTTGCCGGTCAGCGCCAAAACGCTGCCGCCGCCGGGGTTGCCGATATTGACGTTCACGCCATAAATAGCGCCGCCATAGTTGCCGGCCCTGGTGAACTTGACCAGGGGGTCGCCCACCGCGATCACGCGCCCATTGCTGTCGCCATCGCGCTCCGGATCGATGCTGCTGGTATCAAACGCCGTATTGGCGGTGCGCAGCAAAGCCACATTGCCACCGGTGGTGTCGTTGCCGGCAAGGTTGATCTGGCTGCCCAACACCGTGACATCCCCGGTGTCCACATAGATCGCGCCGCCGTAGGTGGCGCTGTTATTGCTCAGCGTTACCGTGCTGGCCGCGTTGCCGACCAAGGCGCTGCCATTTTTGGCGACATAGATCGCGCCGCCGCTGTTGGTGGCCTGGTTTCTGGTCAGCGTGATGTCCTTGCCGTCGATTTGCACATAGTTGCCAAAAAGCGCGCCGCCCCAGCCCTTGTCGTCGTGGTCGTCGGACACCATGACCGTGTCGGTGTTGCCGTTGCCAATCAGGACGCTGCCCACCACATAGATCGCGCCGCCCATATTGGCGCCGGTGCTGTTGCGCGCGATTTCAATGTCCTTGCCCAGGATGGTTACCGCAATCTGGTCGGCCACCGTCACGGCGGAGCCATAAGCATCAATCGCGCCGCCGGTGCCGGTATTATCGCCAGCGGAGCCGGAATGGTTGTCGTTGAGCTTGACGCTGGCAGTCAGTGGGTCGCTGCCAATCGCCACGCTGCCGCGGCTAAAGATCGCGCCGCCCTGGGCGTGGAGGTTTTTATTGTTTGCCAGCGTGATCTGCTCGCCATCGATCACCACCGATGGGTTCAAGTTTGCGGAGCTGCCCATCTTGCTGCTCCAGATCGCGCCGCCATTGCCGTAGGTGTTGCCAGAATCCGACGAATCGTCGGAGATATCGACCACCTTGCCCTTGATCGTCACCGCGCCGGTGGCCCGGATCGCGCCGCCGACATTGGTCTCGGAGTGGTTGTTGCTCAAAGTGACCTTATTGGCGGCATTCAGCGTAACTTCGCCGGCGCCGGTGCTGACCGAAATCGCGCCAGCGGAGGCATTCGCTGTGTTGCCCGTGATCGTGATGTCGCCGCCATTGATCGTTACCTTTGGGGTCGCATAAATCGCACCGCCCATGTTGCCGGTGCTCTTGTTACCGGTAAACCAGATCGAGGCGCCGGTACCGCCATCCAGCAAAAAGGAGTCTGCCGTGCCCAGGCTCGCAAAAATCGCGCCGCCGTGGCTGCTGGCCGTGTTGCCGGTGAATTTGACCGTGCCGGCGACAGGCATCGTCAGAACGCCGTTCGCCACGTTGACTTTGATCGCGCCGCCACTTTCGATGGGGCTCACTTGTGTCTGCCCGCCGGTCAACTCGATATTGCTCAGCGTGAAGTTGGTGGCTCCAGCGACGGCACGAACGAAGCGTCCGGCAGGCGGGCCGCCGGTCAGCGTGACGGTGCTGACGCCACTCTGGCCGTTGATCGCCAGCCCCGTCACCCCGGTTGGCAATGTGATCGCGTTTGAAACCCCGGCATTTCCATCAAGCACCCAGACTATGCCGTCTACCGGGGCAGCAAGCGTTGAAAGGTCCGTACCATCTGGCACCGTCACCGTCTGCGCCAGCGCGCCCGAAGGTGCCAGTCCAGCCAGCGCGCCGCCAGCAAGCAAGGCGTACAACCAACGTTGTTGAAGAAAGCGAATGCCGATTCTGATACGCATGAGAGTTCTCCTGGAAACTATATGGACGTCAACAAGAAACCAAAGCCCGCACTTCCTACCTGGAAAACGCAGTCACAGAACTGAGGAGGGACCACTGTCTTCGCGGTGGCCGTAGCCTACTTGGCGCCGACTCGGCCATTTATGCAGTTTACTCGCTTGACGCGCCAAAAGGTGAAAAATTTTTCACCTTTTTATTCATTCGCATACCTGCGGGCGCATTACACCCTGTGCCGCACCAGCACCGCCGCCTTGGGCGGCGGCGGCAATCGAGTTGGCCGATTGGACGCCGAGATTCGGCGTGTTCGCAGTGATCGTCCCGTCGCTTTGCGCCCACGCCGCGCCGCCGGTTATGGCCTGCGCCGCCAGCATCAGCAGCGTCGCCGCCCCCGGATGGAAGTTACGCTTTACGCAACCGAAGATGCCGTCCATAATTGATACCTCCTGAAAGAGAATCACAATTGTCCATCTTGCCAAAACTTCAAGGCGAATGCATTTACATATAATGCTTATGCATGTGCAAAAATCGGTGCGCCAAAAAATAACGTAAATCGGCATGAAACTGTGCGAACTTGAAGCCGGAATCGCCCCCCTGTGCTTGCTGTCCCCGTCAACTCAAAGCCTGTACCATAGCGCAAGACTATTCCCCAAAGCCGTCCCCATCCTCGCTGCAAGCTACTGGTAACGTTATGGATTTAGCGCTTCGCCAACGCCTATCACTTCGGTTTGCCTACATCGGGCTGATCACTTTTTTCTTCTCTCTTATTTTCTTAAGCATCAACAGTTGCTCGCAAGCCCTGCCCGCCGTCAACGAAGGCGACATCATTTTTCATACTTCCCGCTCGGCGCAAAGCCAGGCCATACAGCAAGCAACCGGTTCGCGCTACAGCCACATGGGTCTCATCCTGTTTCGACAAGGAGCTCCTTATGTTTTTGAAGCGTCTGCCACGGTGAAATACACTCCCTTGGCCGAATGGATCGCTCGCGGCTCAGGCAAACATTATGTTGTCAAGCGCCTGAAAAACGCCGAACAAATATTGACGCCGGACGCTCTGGAAAAGCTGCACAAAACAGCCAACACCTTTGCCGGCAAACCTTATGACCTGACTTTCGAATGGTCGGACGAGCGTATCTACTGCTCGGAGCTGGTCTGGAAAATCTACGACCGCGCGCTCGACATTCGTATCGGAAAATTACAGAAAATCCGCGAATTCAACCTCGACGCGCCTGCGGTCAAACAAAAAATTCGTGAGCGTTACGGCGACAAAATACCGCTGGAAGAAACCGTGATTTCACCGCAAGCGATGTTTGAATCGCCACTGTTGGCTATTGCGGTCGCGCAATAAGCAGCCGATAGCCGACAAAGCTGATGGCTTCTGAAGTTCGCCCCGCCTTAATACTTGGTTATTTCTCGATCACGCAATCGACGAAATACCGCACCTCGCCATCAACCTCCTCCGCAACCAATCCATGAATATCAGTTTCGAAGCCCGGGAGGGTGTGTTTGAGTTCGCGCGCAAATTGCAGGAAGTGAACGATTTGTTTGTTGAAGCGCTCGCCCGGAATGAGCAACGGAATTCCTGGCGGATACGGCGTCACCAGCATCGCCGTCACTCGCCCTTCGAGTTTGTCGATCGCCACCCGTTCGATTTCGCGGTGCGCCATCTTCGCCCAGGCATCGGCCGGTCGCATCGCCGGTTCGATCGGCGATACATACATTTCGGTCGTGATTCGCGCCACATCGTAAGCTTTATAAAAGTCGTGCAGCTTCTGACACAAATCGCGCAAGCCCATTTTTTCGTACACCGAATATTTGGCAATAAATTCCGGCATCACCCGCCACAGCGGCAGATTGGCATCGTAAGCGTCTTTGAACTGCTGCAACTCGGTCACCATCGTGTTCCAGCGGCCTTTGGTGATGCCGATCGTGAACATGATAAAGAACGAGTACAGTCCGGTTTTCTCAACGATGATGCCGTGCTCGGCAAGATACTTTGTCAACACGCCCGCCGGAATGCCCCAATCGGCGAACGAGCCGTCAACATCCAGCCCTGGCGTGATCAGTGTCGCCTTGATCGGATCGAGCATGTTGAAGCCCGGCGCCAGATCGCCGAAGCCGTGCCAGCGCTCGTTGGCGCGCAGCGTCCACTGTTCGCGCCCGCCCATACCATCTTCCGGCAAGGTGTCCGGCCCCCACACTTTGAACCACCAGCCGTCGTCTTTCTTGGTCGACGCCCACTCTTCGCCGACTTTGCGCATCGCCCGACGAAAATCCATCGCCTCTTGAAGCGATTCCTCCAGCAACGCTGTTCCGCCCGGCGGTTCCATCATCGCCGCCGCGACATCACACGAAGCGATGATTGCGTATTGCGGACTGGTTGAGGTATGCATCAAATACGCTTCGTTGAAGCGCGGCAAATCGAGCGACCGTTCCTGTGAATTCTGAATGAGAATCTGCGATGCCTGGCTCAAACCGGCCAGCAGTTTGTGCGTCGATTGTGTCGAAACCACCATCGACTCTTTGCAGCGCGGCCGCCCCTCGCCAATCGCGTGGTAATCGCCGTAAAAATCATGGAACGCCGCGTGCGGCAACCAGGCCTCGTCAAAATGCAGCGTGTCAATCTTGCCGTCCAGTTCTTCCTTGATTTCCTCGACGTTGTAGAGAATGCCGTCGTAGGTACTCTGCGTGATCGTCAGCACGCGTGGCTTTGCTTTCTGGTCTTTCGCAAAAGGGTGCGCCGCGATTTTCTTTTGAATGTTCTTCCAGGAAAATTCAGACTTCGGAATCGGCCCGATAATTCCGTAATGATTGCGCGTCGGCATCAGAAACACCGGTACGGCGCCGGTCATAATGATCGCATGCAACACCGATTTGTGGCAGTTGCGATCGACGACGACAATATCACCCGGCGCCACGGTCGAATGCCAGACGATCTTGTTCGATGTCGAGGTACCATTGGTGACGAAGAACATGTGGTCACTGTGAAAAATCCGCGCCGCGTTACGCTCGCTCGCCGCCACCGGGCCGGTATGGTCGAGCAATTGCCCCAACTCATCAACGGCATTGCACACATCGGCACGCAACATGTTCTCGCCGAAAAACTGGTGAAACATCCGTCCAACCGGGCTTTTCAAAAACGCCACGCCGCCCGAATGCCCCGGGCAATGCCAGGAATACGAGCCATCCGCCGCATAATGCGTCAACGCCCGGAAAAACGGCGGCGGCAGCGAATCAAGGTAAGCGCGCGCTTCACGTATCACATGGCGAGCAATGAACTCCGGCGTATCCTCGGACATGTGAATGAACCCGTGCAATTCGCGTAACACATCGTTCGGAATGTGCTGCGATGTCCGTGTTTCACCGTGCAAAAAGATCGGAATTTCAGAATTTCGGTGGCGAATCTGTTCGACGAAGGCCCGCAGATTGGCGACCGTTTGCGCCGCCGCTTCGCCGGAAAACTCTTCATCGTCAACTGACAAAATGAACGCCGACGCCCGGCTTTGTTGCTGCGCGAACACCGACAGATCGCCGTAAGCTGTCACACCCAAAACCTCGAAGCCCGCCGCTTCAATCGCCTGCGCCAGCCCACGAATTCCCAAACCGCTGGCGTTTTCTGAACGGAAATCTTCGTCGATGATCACAACGGGAAAACGGAATTTCATTTCAGCCTCCAAAAAACTGTTTAACCGCAAAGAACGTAAAAGCAGTCATCATTGCAAGAAACGAAGTGACGAAGCAATCCAGCGCTGTTCTGATGCGTTAATTTTCTGGATTGCTTCGCTGCGCTCGCAATGACGCCTTTCTGATACCTGACTCCTGACCTTTGAATCTACATTTTCGGCAGCGTCACGCCAGTCTGCCCCTGGTATTTCCCGCCGCGGTCCTTGTAAGATGTCTCGCACTCTTCATCGGACTCGAAGAACAACACTTGCGCCACACCTTCATTGGCGTAAATCTTGGCCGGCAATGGCGTGGTGTTTGAAAACTCCAGCGTGACAAACCCCTCCCACTCCGGCTCGAACGGCGTCACGTTGACGATGATGCCGCAGCGTGCATATGTCGATTTGCCGAGGCAGACGGTCAGCACATTACGCGGAATCCGGAAATACTCGATGGTGCGCGCTAACGCAAACGAATTCGGCGGAATGATGCAAACATCGCCCTCGAAATTGACGAACGATTTTTCGTCAAACTGCTTGGGGTCGACGATCGTCGAATTGATGTTGGTAAAAATCTTGAATTCGCGCGAGCAACGAATGTCGTAACCATAACTCGATGTTCCGTACGACACGATGCGCGAACCGTTAACGTACCGTATCTGCTCCGGCTCAAACGGCTCGATCATTTTGTGTTGCGCCGCCATCCGGCGAATCCATTTGTCCGATTTGATCATGTTCGTCTTTCTGAATGTTGCCGCTTAGGTATTTTTTACAACGATGTTCGGAAATTTCGATGAAAAATCCGCCGCTTTCCCGGCGATCGCCACTGCCGTTTTACGAGCGATTTCTTTGTAAATAGCCGCTACTTTGCTATCGGGGTCACTCGCTACGGTCGGTCGTCCCGAGTCGGCCTGCTCACGAATGTGTAAATCGAGCGGCAGCGCGCCCAACACCGGCACATGGTAATCGTCGCTCATTTTGGCGGCGCCGCCTTCGCCGAAAATACGTTCGGTGTGGCCGCAATTTGAACAGATATGAACACTCATGTTCTCGACAATCCCGACGACCGGAACGCCAACTTTCTCGAACATCTTGTAGCCCTTGCGCGCGTCGATCAACGCAATATCCTGCGGCGTGGTGACGATCACCGCACCGGTCACCGGCACTTTCTGCGCCAGCGTCAGTTGAATATCGCCCGTCCCCGGCGGCATGTCAACGACCAGATAATCGAGATCGCGCCATTTCGTCTGGCGCAGCAGTTGATCGAGCGCTTGCGTCGCCATCGGCCCACGCCAGATCATCGGCGTATCAGCGTCAATCATGAAACCGATCGACATCACTTGCAGGCCATGCGCTTCGAGTGGTTCGATGGTTTCGCCATCCTCCGACGACGGCGCGCCGTTGACGCCCAGCATCATCGGCAGCGACGGGCCATATACATCCGCGTCGAGCATGCCAACCTTCGCGCCTTCAGCCGCCAGCGCCAGCGCCAGATTCACCGCCGTCGTTGATTTGCCGACGCCACCTTTACCAGAAGCCACCGCAATCACATTTTTCACGCCGGGCAACAGCTTCACACCTTGCTGCGCTGCATGCGCAACGATGCGCTGACGTACATCGACGCGTACTTTGTTGACACCCGGAAGCCTTTTCAACGCTTCTTCGATTTGCTTTTGCACCATCGCAACCTGGCTGGCCGCCGGATATCCCAACTCGATATCGACCTGCACGTCTCCATCGGCCGCGACAATTTTCTTGACGCTCTTGCCGGTCACAAAATCTTTGCCGGTATTGGGGTCGATCAATGTTTTCAGACACGATTGCACGTCGGTTTCGACTGGCGTCATGGTTGCTCCAGGCACAAAGGGTTCATCATGGCGCGGCGGGAAAGCCACGCGGGTGCCGTATTTTAGGCGATTTACGCCTGAAACGTGGGAACCAGCGATGCGCTTTGCTAGAATGATTGTTTGCGCTCGCTTTTTCGCCGATTCGATCATGCCATCAGCAACCACGTACCCCCGCCGGCTTTTTATATCAACGGCATTGCCGTACGCCAACGGCCCCTTTCACATCGGCCATGTCATGGAATACATCCAGGCCGACATCTGGGTGCGCCACGTCCGGCTGCAACTGACCGACGCCGACCGATTGTATTTCGTCTGCGCCGACGACACGCACGGCGCGCCGATCATGCTGAAAGCCGAAGCCGAGGGCATCACGCCGCAGGAACTGGTCGCGCGCATTGCCGCTACCCGCCCCAAATGCCTGAACGGTTTTCTGATCGGCTTTGACCATTGGCACAGTACCGACTCGCCGGAAAACGCCGAACTGTCGCGAGACATCTACCGGAAGCTCAAAGCGCGCGGACTGATTTACCCGAAAATCATCGAGCAGTTTTACGACCCGGTCAAAGGCATGTTCCTGCCCGACCGCTACATCAAAGGAGAATGCCCGAAGTGCGGCGCCAAGGATCAATATGGCGATGCCTGCGAACATTGCAGCGCGGTTTACAACGCGACCGAACTGGTCAACCCTTATTCAACCTTGTCGGGCGCTGCGCCGGTATTGAAAACATCGGAGCACTATTTCTTCAAACTGTCCGATCCGCAATGTCTCGCGTTCCTGCGCGAGTGGACGCAGCACGACAGGCTGCAAAGCGAAGTCAGCAACAAAATCCGTGAATGGCTCGGAAGCGAAAACGATGAGAAAAATGGCGAGAACAAACTCGTCGATTGGGACATCTCGCGCGACGCGCCTTATTTCGGCATCGAAATCCCCGACGCCCCCGGAAAATATTTTTATGTCTGGCTCGACGCGCCGATCGGTTATCTTGCCAGCCTGAAAGCGCGGCTGTGTCAGGACGGTATTGCACTCGAAGATTTTCTGCGCGACCCCGGCATCGAACAATACCATTTCATCGGCAAAGACATCATCTATTTCCACACCCTGTTCTGGCCGGCGATGCTGAAATTCGCCGGTGATCCGTACCATGTGCCGGACAATGTGTTCGTGCATGGCTTCATCACCTTCTCCGGCGAAAAAATGTCGAAGTCGCGCGGAACCGGCATCAGTCCCGAGTTATACCTCGACCTGGGATTGAATCCCGAATGGCTGCGCTATTACCTCGCCGCCAAACTGAATGATCGCGTCGAAGACCTCGACTTTAATCCCGACGATTTCATCGCCCGCGTCAACAGCGATCTGATCGGCAAATACGTCAACATCGCCAGCCGCACCGCGACCTTCATCAAAAAATATTTCGACAACCGCCTCGGACAACACTTCGCCGCCTTACCGATCGCGCAAGAAACCCTGCAACAGGCCGAAGCCATCGCCGCGCTCTATGAAAAGCGCCAGTTCTCCGCAGCCGTGCGGCAGATCATGGAACTTGCCGACAAAACAAACGCTTACTGGGATCAGCAAGCGCCCTGGACACTCGCCAAACGCTTTGATACGCTGAGCAGTACCGAGCGCGCCGCACTGCACGACACCTGCTCCGTCACGCTTGAAGTGTTCCGTTTGCTGACGCTGTATCTGAAACCGATCCTGCCGAAACTTTCTGGCGATGTCGAACAATTCCTGAACATCGCGCCGCTGAACTGGCGCGCTGCAACGACAACCTTGCCGCCCGGCCACACCATCAACGACTACGCCCATTTAATGACCCGTATCGACCCGAAACAACACATCGACCGACTGCTGGAAGCGCAAGCGCAAAAAAACGCCGCACCCGCGCCTGTGGCAAAAAGCGTGGTCACCTCGACACCAGCAGCGCCCACCGCTCAGGCATCTTCCACCATCACCATCGACGACTTCATGAAAGTCGATCTGCGCGCCGCCAGAATCATCCAGGCTGAAGCCGTCGAAGGCTCCGATAAATTGCTGAAATTGACCCTCGACATCGGCGAAGAAAAAACGCGCACCGTCTTCGCCGGTATCAAAAGCGCCTACGCGCCGGAGCAATTGATTGGCCGCCTCACGGCAATGGTCGTCAACCTGGCGCCGCGCAAAATGAAATTCGGCGTCTCCGAAGGCATGGTGCTCGCCGCCTCCGGCGAAACGCCCGGCATCTACCTGCTGCAACCGGACAGCGGCGCACAGCCAGGGATGAAAATCAAGTAATCCTTTATCTCCGAATCTTTTGCACGCCCTGCTGCCGATCTCCCCTGCCGACCATGTTGACCCGGTTCTTCCGTCCTGCTCTTCTGAAACATCTTGGCGGCTATAACCGCGCCACGCTTCAGGCAGACCTGATTGCCGGCATCACTGTCGGCATCGTCGCCTTGCCGCTGGCGATGGCCTTTGCAATCGCCTCGGGGGTCACACCGCAGGCGGGCATCTTCACCGCAATCATCGCCGGTTTTCTGATCTCGATGCTGGGCGGCTCGCGTGTGCAGATCGGCGGCCCCACCGGCGCCTACATCGTGATCGTTTACGGCATCGTCAGCGAATACGGGCTGGCCAATCTGTTGTTGTGCACCATCGCCTCCGGAGTTTTATTGTTCATCATGGGCGCGATGCGCCTGGGCGGCCTTATCCGCTTTATCCCGATCTGTATCGTGATCGGCTTCACCAACGGCATCGCCGTGCTGATCATGCTCTCGCAGATCAAGGATTTTCTCGGCCTGACCGTCACCCTGCCCGATGAATTCTTCACAAAGTTACGCGTAATTGCCCAAAACCTCGACCAGACCAACTGGCAAGCCGTAGCGTTAAGCGCCGTTTGCGTATTGGCCATCTGGTTCTGGCCAAAACGGATTCTCACCTCCGGTGATGTGCTCAAAGCTCACGAATACGAGCCGTCCGCCGAGAAATCCGACAGTACCGGTCTCTCCAAAATAACCCGTTTCGTTCTTGATCAGACCATGACGCATACGGCGCGCGGCTGGCGGCTCCTGATGCGTATTCCGGCGCCCATCGGCGTACTGATCATCGCGTCGTTGGTCGTCGTGCTGTTGGCGCCGCTCGGACTATCCGTCGAAACGATCGGCAGCCGCTTCGCTGGCGGCATCCCGCAAGGTTTCCCTGAATTTCAATGGCCGGAAATATCGCTTGAAACGCTTCGCAAACTTGTCGCTCCAACCGTCACCATCGCTCTGCTCGGTGCGATCGAATCCTTGCTGTCAGCTCGCGTCGCCGATGCCCAGATCGATGACCGTCACGACCCCAATCAGGAATTGATGGGACAGGGTATCGCCAATATCGTCGCGCCATTCTTCGGCGGAATTCCGGCGACGGGAGCGATTGCCCGTACCGCAACCAATATTCGCGCCGGCGGAAGAACGCCGATCGCCGGCATGGTCCATGCTTTGACGCTCCTCGTCATCGTGCTGATTGCAGCGCCGCTGGCCAGTTACATTCCGCTGGCGGCGTTGTGCGCCATACTTATCGTTGTCTCCATCAACATGGGAGACTGGCACGCTTTCCGCGAAATGCGGCGTTTCTCGTTGCAATACCGCGTGACCTTACTGGCGACCTTCTTCGTCACCGTCGTCTTTGATCTAACGTTGGCGGTCGAAGTCGGATTGACGCTTTCTGCGCTCTTCTACATTTTCCGCGTTTCCAACCTGACGCGCATCGAGCGCCTGCCGCTCGACAATGCCCCGCCAGGCGTCTCCGCCTACAAACTACGCGGCTCGCTGTTCTTCGGCGCGGTCGGAAAAATCGAGCCGTTGATGGACCCCCATCTTAACGCTTCAACCTTCATCGTCCTCGATATCCGGCAAGTATTCGACATCGACGCGACCGGAATGGACGCGCTACTGTCGCTGAACAAAACATTGAAGAAACGCGGCGGCCAGCTCTTGCTGTGCGCGCCGGAAGAAATCGTCCTCAACGACATGGAACGCGCCGGCTTTACCGAAAAACTGGGGCAAGCGAACCTGGTTCCCGATCTGGCGACGGCGCTGGAAAGAATCAGGGATATTCTCCAAGCCGCGCCGCAACCGGATTAATCACTACAGCATGTGCTCAAGGCCTTATATGAGCCCAGATAGCGAATGAGTTACTTATTTGCGACCACATAAACATAAAGAAACTGAGACAGTATCCACCTGTTACTCGTGTCGGATGAATCGCCTGGCTCCTTCGGCGCCCCCCCAAGCGCGGCCACCTGTTTTTCATCCAGACGGGACATCTAATTTTTAATATGTTCAGTCGTGATGGAGGAAAGTTTGAATGCTTTCTTCTTTTTTTTCCATGAGGTCAGAATTTCTTCTGAGTACATGGATATCCACTCGGAGGATAAAGCGACATCCAGCAAGGCAAGTTCTGTCAGATATATATCATCCCGGAGTTTGCTGTTTTTGAGTGATTGATTGAATGTTCGACATATCCGTGTCTCTCACGTCAAAACAACGCTTGGCGCCCTACGCCTCCATTAACCGGGAAGCGTCGACTTGTCTGGATTAAGGGGAACTCCTTTTGAATCAAAAAGAGCCGCGATTCGGCGGGCTTCTTGAGAAATAAAATCTTCTATTGAGTTCCAGGATTTCAATGGCTTGGCAGAGTCGCCTGCGCACCAATATACTTTGGGGTCGTTTGTTTTCGTATAAAAAAGACTGCAGTCCCACGTATATCCGCCAAAAAATATAATATCAACCCCCGCATCCCCGGGCCGCTCATGTATATTCGGTATATCAATATCGTAGGGTTGGTCAATCGTGTCTGTTCTCAATCCGTCTATTGATAAGGTGTCTGAAAAATAATGCAAGCCGTTGCACTCACGGTATAAATCGGCCAGATGGTCGGGTATTTTATTCCTGACGACATTTCCCAGTTCTGTGATCTGTTCGTCCGTCAGAGGAGGATAGCGCTTATGCAAGAATGCCACCGGCGCAATGTGCGGCGCCCGCCCATAGAACATGGTTCCATTGGGCTTTCTTTCCTCGCCAAGGGAAGAAAACCGAAGCGTCTGTTCATACATGGGAGCGGGAATTTTAAAATCACTCCTGATTTGACTTCACTCTTTTGTCCGATCTCATGCCGGGATGCAGCGAAGCATTATCCCGATTACAGCATGTGTTCAAGAAACGCCCGCGTCCGTTGATGCTCAGGATGTGCAAACAGTTCAGCAGGCGGGCGCGCTTCAACGATTTCGCCGTCATCCATAAAAATCGTCTGTGTCGAAACTTCCCGAGCGAAAGCCATTTCGTGCGTAACCACCAACATCGTCATCCGCTCCTCGGCGAGCTGCCGAATGGTGCGCAACACTTCACCGGTCAATTCGGGATCGAGCGCTGAGGTCGGCTCATCAAACAGCAGGATGTCCGGCTCCATCGCCAGCGCCCGCGCAATAGCGACTCGCTGTTTCTGTCCGCCCGATAGTCGTGACGGATAACTGTCCCGTTTTTCAAGCAGCCCCACTTTGTGCAACAACACTTCGGCTTTCGGGAGAATCGCCTCACGACTCATCCTCTTGACGGTCACCGGCGCTTCAATCAGATTTTGCATCACAGTCAGATGCGGGAACAGATTGAATTGTTGAAAGACCATGCCCATCTTGCGACAAATGCGCTGCACCTCCGCGTCCGGCGCGTAGCGACAAACCCCGTCGGCGCCGGTCGTCGCCAGCGTTTCGCCTTCAATCTCGATACTGCCGCGGTCGATCGTTTCCAGACGATTGAGGCAGCGAAGAAATGTGCTCTTCCCCGACCCCGACGGCCCGATGACCGCAATCACGTCGCCTTTTTTCACTTCCAGCGAAATGCCTTTCAGCACTTCCAGTGCGCCGAAACGCTTGTAAATAGCACGGGCGGCAATCATTGACGCATCAGTCATCATAGACGGCATATCTCTTTTCCATCCGTTGAAAGATAACGGTCAGCACCAGCGTCATCACCAGATAGAACACGGCGGCCACCAGGAACGGCGAGGTTGTGAAGTCGCGCTGCACAAGGCCACGCGCCGTCCGCAGTAGATCGTTCATCGCCAGTACATAAATGAGCGATGTATCCTTGACCAGCGTGATGGTTTCGTTGCTGATCGGCGGCAGGATACGCTTGATCACTTGCGGTAGCACAATACGCCGCATGGTTTGTCCGTACGACAGCCCCAGAACTTTTGCCGCTTCATACTGGCCGCGATCAATCGACTGAATGCCACCACGAAAAATCTCGGCAAAATACGCAGCGTAATTGAGCACGAAAGCCACGATCGCCGCCGGAAAATCCGGCAGTCGTATCCCGATCACCGGCACAAACGGCAGCGCGAAGTAGATGAACAGCATTTGCAACATCAACGGCGTGCCGCGCATCAGCCAAATATAACCGTTGACGACACCGCTGGCGACGCGATAATGCGACACCCGCACCATCGCCAACATCAGACCCAACGGCAACGACAGCACCAGAGTGATGAAAAACACCTTGAGCGTCACCACCGCGCCTGCCAGCAGCGGGCCGATAATCAGAAGCAAATAATCCATCGTGCGAACCCCGGCGCAGGAGCGCGTCCCGCACCGGAGTTTGTTTTGTTATATGGTTGGTTATTTGGCAGCAGCTGGCGCTTGTCTTTCGATAATGTCCTTACCAAACCATTTTTCCGAAATTTTCGCCGCAGAACCGTCCTGCTTCATGTCATCCATCGCCTTCTGCAATTTGGCGAGCAATTCGGTATCGCTCTTGCGAACGCCGACACCGTATTCCTCATCGCCGAAGTCGTCACCCAGCACAACATACTCGCCGGGCTTCTTGGCGACGTAATAGCGGCCAACCACTTCATCGACCACCACCGCATCAAGCCGTCCGGCCGTCAAATCAAGCAACGCCGTCACGTTATCACCGAATTTCCGCAGTTCCTTGAAGGTCTTTGACGCCGGATCGCCCTCGACCGCCTCGACTGCGGTGCTGCCTTCCTGGACGCCGACCACCTTGCCAGCCATATCGGCCTTGCCCTTGATCGGGGATGCCGTCGTCACTACGATGATTTGCCGGTTCTTCAGATACGGCGTCGTGAAAGCGATAACCTCTTTGCGCTTCTCGGTAATCGTCAAACCATTCCACAGTGCATCGACGCGCTTGCCGTTCAACTCAGCCTCTTTGGCGCTCCAGTCGATCGGCTTGAACTCAACTTCAGCGCCGAGGCGCTTCGCCGCTTCTTTCGCCAGATCAACATCGAATCCGGTGATCTGGTTTTTCTCATCGCGGAAACCCATCGGCGGAAAATTGTCATCAAGCCCGATGACGATTTTGCTCATCACCGGCGGCGCTGCCGGAGTCGGCTGCGCTGCCGATTTCTCCTCTTTCTTACTGTCGCAACCAAGCAGCAATACTGCCGCCGCCAACGTAATCAACCCTAATGAAATCTGTCTTTTCATAACTCATAACTCCTGAACAGTTTTAGAACAAACCCTTGTAACCCCGGCGAAGCCAGACAATGGCGCATTGTCGCCGTAAACCCTTTGTATTTCAACCCGCGCTTTCATCTCTCCTCAGCGCCATCAAACCAGCAGCATTTTTCTTCTCTTGGCAGGGCTATTTGTATAACATTTCAGACAAGGCTGCCACAAGACGTCAAGCGACGGCCGACACGAATCAGATAGCGCCGCAAGGCAAGGTAAGCCGGGACTGTATCCCTTCGACGCTTGTGGTGAGCACGAAACTTCGCATGCTAAAATTCCCTATCATGCGCCCAACAGGGCGACCCATCGTAGAGGAAACCATGCTCAGACATTTTCTGCAATTCAACGATTGTTCCCGTGCTGAAATCGAATACCTTTTCGCGCGCGCCCGCTGGATCAAGGATCGCCTGCGGCAAGGCAAGTCCCATCTCCCGCTGCAAGGCAAAACACTGGCAATGATTTTCGAGAAAGCCTCGACTCGCACCCGCGTGTCGTTCGAGACCGGAATGGGGCAACTCGGCGGCAATGTTATTTGCCTGTCAAAAAACGACATCCAGATGGCGCGCGGCGAGACCGTCCAGGATACCGCGCGGGTACTGTCACGGATGGTCGATGTTGTCATGATTCGGACATTCGCTCAGACGATGGTCGAGACCTTCGCCGCCCATTCGCGGGTGCCGGTCATCAACGGACTGACCAACGAATACCATCCCTGCCAAGTGCTGGCCGATATTTACACTTTTCTCGAGCATCGCGGCCCGATCACCGGAAAAACAGTGGTCTGGATCGGCGACCCCAACAATGTTTTTTATACCTGGCTGCAAGCGGCCGCCCTGCTGGATTTCAAAGTGCATCTGTCGTCGCCCGCCGGTTATCCGGTTGACGACGCTCGCATCACTGCTGCCGAGCGCGCCCGCCTCGAAACCTTCGCTGATCCGTTTGCCGCCACGCGCGGCGCTGCTCTGGTCACCACTGATGTGTGGACCAGCATGGGCTTTGAGGCCGAGAACGAGCAGCGCCGCCGCGATTTCCAGCACTGGCAAGTCAACGCCGCGCTGATGAAACAAGCCACCGCCGACGCCGTCTTCATGCACTGCCTGCCGGCGCACCGCGGCGAGGAGGTTACCGACGAGGTGATCGACGGGCCGCAAAGCCTTGCTTGGGATGAAGCTGAAAACCGGATGCACGCGCAGAAGGCGCTGCTCGAATTTCTGCTGGTCGGCGAAGTGAAAACACCAAGCTGATCTCCGATAATCCCGTCATAGGCAGGATAGGATAAAATATTCTGTTTGGCGGCTGCCGACGCCAAATAGCCCCCGGTTATAAAACAAGTTGAGGAAAACCATGAGTAAAGTAAAGCGCGTAGTATTGGCCTATTCGGGCGGTCTTGATACTTCAGTGATCCTGAAGTGGTTGCAAGACGTTTATCAATGCGAAGTCGTCACCTTCACCGCCGACATCGGCCAAGGCGAAGAACTGGAGCCGGCGCGCAAGAAAGCGTTGCAACTCGGCATCAAAAAACAAAATATCTTCATCGAAGATTTGCGCGAGGAATTCGTTCGCGATTTTGTTTTCCCGATGTTCCGCGCCAATGCCGTCTATGAAGGCGAATACCTGCTCGGCACTTCAATCGCCCGCCCGCTGATCGCCAAACACATGATCGAAATCGCCAAAAAAACGAAGGCCGACGCCGTCTCTCACGGCGCCACCGGCAAAGGCAACGATCAGGTTCGTTTCGAGCTGGGTGCTTACGCGCTGATGCCCGACGTCAAAGTGATCGCCCCCTGGCGCGAATGGGATTTGCTGTCGCGCGAAAAACTGCTCGCTTACGCCGACAAGCACGGCATTCCGGTTGATTTCAAGAAGCGCAAGGGCGCAGCGCCGTACTCGATGGACGCCAACATGTTGCACATCAGCTACGAAGGCGGCATCCTCGAAGACCCGAATTTTGCGCCGGAAGATTCAATGTGGCGCATCACTGTTTCGCCTGAGAAAGCGCCGAACAAACCGCAAGTCATCGAGCTCGAATACAAGAAGGGCGACATCGTTGCCGTTAACGGCAAGAAGATGTCGCCCGCACAGGTGCTCGCCAAACTGAACGAACTCGGCGGCAAGCACGGTATCGGCCGTCTCGACATCGTTGAAAACCGTTATGTCGGCATGAAATCGCGCGGCTGCTATGAAACACCGGGCGGCACCATTATGCTCAAAGGTCATCGCGCAATGGAATCGCTGACACTCGACCGTGAAGTGCTGGCGCTCAAGGACGATCTGATGCCGCGCTACGCGCGGATGGTTTATAACGGCTACTGGTTCACGCCCGAGCGCAAACTGCTGCAGGGCCTGATCGACGCCTCACAAGAACACGTCAATGGCACCGTACGGCTCAAACTGTACAAAGGCGCCGTGACCTGCGTCGGCCGTAGCTCGAAACACGACTCGTTGTTCGACACCAAAATCGTCACATTTGAAGACGATGCCGGCGCTTACAACCAGAAAGACGGCGAAGGATTCATCCGACTCAACGCCTTGCGCCTGCGCATCGCCGCCAAACATAAACGTATTTAAAGGAAACGTTCCCCCTCTCCCGCTTGCGGGAGAGGGCGCCCCGAAGGGGCAGGAGAGGGGCTTTTCCATAGCCCATTTTCTCACTCAGTTTTCTCACTCACACACCGCTCTCATCGCCAGGAGAATCCGCCATGCCCTCCTTTGATATCGTCTCCGAAGTTGACCAAGTCGAAGTTCACAACGCCGTCGATCAGGCCAACAAAGAAATTTCCAACCGCTTCGACTTCAAAGGCTCCGACGCCCGCGTCGAACTCAAAGACAAAGTGCTGACCTTATTCGCCGACGACGACTTCAAGCGCCAACAAGTAATGGACATCGTCACCGCAAAACTTGCCAAACGTGGGATCGACATCCGCTGCCTGAAAGAAGGGCAAGTCGAAAAAATTTCCGGAAACAAGGTCAAGCAAACTATCACCGTCCGTGTCGGCCTTGAGCAGGAACTTTCAAAAAAAGTGGTGAAACTGCTCAAAGACAGCAAGATGAAGGTTCAGGCATCCATCCAGGGCGACACTGTGCGCGTCTCCGGCGCCAAACGCGACGACCTACAAAACGCCATCGCACTGGTGAAGAAAAGCATCGAAGATTTTCCGTTGCAGTACCAGAACTTTCGGGATTGAAAAGTCGGGTCTCCCCTCTCCCGCTTTGCGGGAGAGGGGCCGGGGAAGAGGGTCGGGTGGGGATGGTTTCCCCTACTCACGACTCTCTTTGAAAGGGAGTATTTACCCCCTCAACGCCGCCAAAGTCGCAGGCTTTGCTTTAAGCGCCTGCGGCGTGGTCAATTCAAAGGCGCGTCTTTTCTCCCAGCGCTCTACTTTTGCTAAAGTACTACTCGTCGCTTTTTCCTTGAAGAGGTCGGGCATTTTGCTGCGCACGTACGATACAGCCAGAGCCAAATACAAATCGGCCATCGTAAAGCCGGAAGTTCCATTCTCGGGTGGCGCCTGGAAAGCTTCGTCGATAACAGCCAACGCCCTGCCGATGCCCGTCTTGCTGCGTTTGTACAGATCGCTGTTTTCGGCCTGGGCATCAAAGCGTTGCGAAATAACGCAGCGAAGCATCATTTCCATCAACGCCTTCCCCATCGAAAGCCGATGCAAATCGTCGGCGTCGCTTAATTTGACGATGGTGTTTTTCCGGCACTGCCCAAGCAAGTATTGGCAGATAAACAAGCTTTCAAAAATCGCTTTCCCCGTATCGGGTTTTAGTGTCGGCACCGCCGCAAACGGGTTGAGCTCGGTCAACGATTCGGGCGATGCCCACGGGTCAACCCAACAAAGCTGAAGGTCTTCCACTCCCGCTTCCAGCGCAGTGACCAAAACGAGACGCGCCACCGGGGAAGTGTCGTTCAAATAAAGTTGCATTGTGATCTCCTTACGAGTATTCCTTTCGTAGGAACGGTGCCGTAGCTTCATCGTCCGGCAGCGTTCGCCGTATTTCGACATGGCTCCGTTCATTTACCGGAACGGCCATCTCCAATAAATTATACGACAAACACATCGTATGCGAACTTGCCAATCAACGTCACCATCAAAACAAGAAACAGAATCCGAATAACCCTAACGCCACCGCGGATAGCCAACCGCGCACCGAGAATTCCACCGGCCATATTGCACACCTTTTCTGGGTTGCTCCCCGCCACGCTTCGCTCGCGGCTAAAAGTCGCTCGCAATGACGCGCACTCTTCCTCGCGGTTTCGTGTGATCCCAAAAGCTGGAATTCCACTTCGTTCCATCCCAGCGCTTTTAAAACCTCAACGCCACCAACGCCTCCGGCTTTGCCTTGAGCGCCTGCGGCGCTGTCCGTTCAAAAGAACGCCGCTTTTCCCAACGCTCCAGTTTCGCCAGGGTGTTGTCTGTTGCTTTTTCTGTGATGAGGTCGGGCAATCTGAAGCACACGTTCGCGTAAATGGGTGATTCTAATACCTGTCACTTAACAGCCACCCGCTCAACCCGCGTGAACAGGATACACACCGCTGAAAACAAAAGCGCCACCGAACTCACCAAGAAAAGCGGTTGGTAAGACGCTGCGTCCGACACCATATACGCCATTAGGTACCCGACAACGGCTTGTGACGCAGCGAACGAAAAAGTCATGATGCTCCAAGCCCTTCTGTGCTTTTGAATTCCCACACACTCCAAAGTGTAAGCGGAAACCAGCGCGACGATTCCGGGCGTGAACGCTCCGACCAGAAAAGACGAAACCAGCAACGCGGCAAGATGGTTGCTGAGTAACGGCAAGGCAACGCCGAAGGCTTTTAGCGTGAAGCAAGCGATCAGACATCGTCTGAAACCAAAGCGGTCGCCCATCTGCCCTGCAAAAAGCGGCCCCAATGCCGCGCCCACGCCGAAAACCGCCCAGCAAAAGCCGCCCGTCCATAAGGGCATTTGCAGCTCACGCACAATGTAATCCACCCAGAATAAGGTGTGCGGCAAATACCCAATAGCGTCAAGGGTATAAGCGACAAGGATTAGCGCGATCGCTGCCGAACCGGCTTTACTTTGATGCCCTTCATAGACTTTGGCGCCAACGGCTTGCTCGGGCAGAGGAATGTCCCATGTGCGCCAGTTGACAATAGCCAACAACAGACAAATGCTTCCCATCCCCAACCAGGCCGCCGAAACGCTTTGCAGGATCAGCAGCGGAATCAGCGTTCCTGACATCATCGCGCCCCAACCGATACCCGAAAACACCACGCCGCTGACCCTGCCCCTGATCCCCACACCGAAGTAAAGCAGCACGGCAGGCGCCGCCATAACCATCAAAATCGCGCTGCCGACACCGGCAAGTGTTCGCCAAAAATAAAACCAGAGCAATGGCGCTTCAGGAAAAGCGCACGCGAGATAGCTCAACGAACATATCACCATGGCGCTGCGCATGATTTGTCCCGTCGTAAAGCGCCGAACCAGATAATTGGCCAACGGTGCTCCCAACAGATAACCCACCAGTGTCGCAACGCCCAGATAAGACGCTTCACCTTTACTGAACCAGCCCGAACTGATCAACGCCGGCATCAGTGCAATATAAGCAAACCGCCCGATGCCGTTGCCGACGAACGTCGCTGCAAGACCCGCGAAACTTGTTTTTGTTAATGCGGGTTCTTTCATTGCTGAAACTCGCTACCCTTCGTTAGTGCGCAAAAAACACATCATACGCAAACTTGCTGATCAACACCACCATCAAGATGAGAAACAGAATCCGAATAATCCTGACGCCGCCACGGATTGCCAATCGCGCGCCAAGAATTCCACCGGCCATATTGCACACCGCCATCGGCACGGCGCAATGCCACAGGATGTGCCCGGCTGGAATGAAAAACGACAGCGCGGCAAGATTGGTCATCAAATTGACAACGCGCGCCGCCGCTGCCGCGTGCAGAAAATCGAACGCGAAGAAGCGGATGAAAACGAAGGCCAGAAAACTTCCCGTCCCCGGGCCGAATATACCATCGTAAAAACCGAGCGCCCCACCCCATAACGCCGCGCCGAACCGTTCGCGGTGCGTGATGTTTTTTGGTTTGTGCACTTTGCCGAAATCTTTTTTGATGAACGTGTAAACCGCTATCGCCATCAACAACACCAGAATCACCGGCTTCATCCATTTGACCGGAACCATGCTGACGACCATCGCACCGCCAAACGATGCTGCGAACGCGCTCGCCATCGCCGGCAGCAACAGTGCCCAGGGCAGGCGAACTCTCTGCAAGTATTGACGCACCGCCATGCCGGTACCGCAAATCGACGCAAATTTGTTGATGCCGAAAATCGTGGCTGGTGGCGTGTTCGGAAGAATGCCGAAGGCGCCCGGCACCTGCACCAATCCGCCGCCGCCGACAGCGGCGTCGATCAACCCGGCGCAGAAGCCGGTCAGCCCCAGAAGGAGGATCGCTTCCATGAGAAATGTTCTATGGCCTGTCTCTTAGTTGCCCCCCTTGATCGAGCGAGGGCAGGCTTCGCAGGAATAACGATAGTGCAACAGTCAGAGATTTTCGGTTTCCGGCAACACGGGCTGGCACACATCCACCCAGCGGCCATCAGTCAGCGCCGCCAATCGCGCCGGGGTCAGCCGCACCGCCGTATGAATACCCCCCGCCGCCGGCAGAATCTCGTCAAAATCATTCAGCGTTTGATCGAGATAAACGGGAATGCCGCTCGCCAGTCCAAACGGGCACACGCCGCCAACCGGATGGCCGGTCAGCTTTTTGACGGTTTCACCGTCCAGCATCTTGGGTCTGCCGCCGAATATTGCTTTTATTTTTCGGTTGTCGATCCGCGCATCGCCACGCGCCACAATCAACACCGCGCCCTGACCGGTCGAAAACGCCAGCGTTTTGGCGATGCGCCCCGGCTCGACGCCGTGTACTTTCGCCGCCGCCGCTACGGTTGGCGTGTCTTCGGCCAACTCCAGAATAGTCAACTCCGGCGCTGCCAAGGCCAGATGTGCGCGTACCGATTCCAAGCTCATTAGAAGATCGCTCTATGCTTTCGGCGGCCTCGGGAACACCGCATCTTTGGCGTGGAAGATATCGCAGTAGGCAACGAAAGAAGACAGGATTCCCAAGCCGATCAGGAGCGGCAAGACGAACAATTCCAGCCCGACGAATAACGCCATAACAATCAGGGCGCTGCTTTCGCCGCCGATGGCCAGAAAGGGTAGCATCAGCACCATCATCACGATAACCAGTACCATTCCGATAACGGAGCTGCCAGCAAGCAGCACCAGACCCCACATCAACAGCGCCCGCCAATTCACCGACACTGCTTTGAAGCTGCTCCGCAACGCTCGCACGACGCCAGCGTGTTGGAACACCACCACCATCGGCGCCAGCCAGGTCGCCATCCAGATCAGCGTCAGCAAAGTAGCGAAAACAAGTATCGCCAGCCACAACCGCGGAGAGGTGAGAAACTCCAGCACTGCCATCGGGTCATTATTTTCGCTGAGGTTTTCCATCTCCGTAACGAAGTTGCCCCCCAACACAAACATAGAAATCAGGAGAGAAAGCACCGTCAACACCATCGTAGCTCCGCCGATTCCCAGCAGTGTCTTTACGTCGGCCTTGAAACCGCTGAACAAATGCGAAAACTTCGGTGTCCCGCCGCGCGCCTGCGTCCAGCCGGCGGCCACGAAGCCGACAACAAAGAACGGCGCAAAGATATTCGCCAGGTAGGTGATGAATTGCAGCCGTTCATCAATCATGGCAACCAATGAAAGCAATAATACCGGCACGATAAAAACGCCGATATAGCCCAAACCAATCCGATACCACGCGCCGGGCGCTTCTTTGATCATCCGAAAGGATTCGACCCACCACAGCCAGCCGCGTTCAGCGCTGCAGCGGGTAATGGTTGGGATATTCGTTTGAGTATTCGGGTTTGTTTCAGGCGTTGACATCTCATCGCTCCGGTGTCGGCCAGGCGGGCAACTGCTTTGCCCGTTGGCTCAGGATTCGTTCAAAATGCGTGGGGTCGTGGGCGTGAACCAGCGAGCCTTCGCGCGGCAGGTAGTAATCGTAAAGCCGCGACAGCCAGAAGCGCAAGGCACCCGCGCGCAACAACAACGGCCATTGTGCTTTTTCATCGCTCGTCGGTGTACGAACGCTTTGGTAGGCATCAAGCATCGCGGCAACACGCAGCGGATCAAGATCGCCGATGGCCGGATCGGCGATGCACCAGTCGTTGACGGTGACCGCAAGGTCGTAACCGAAGGCGTCGGTAGCCGCAAAACCGAAGTCGATGATGCCGCCGATGCGCGTTCCTTCCGGATCGACGAACAGCACATTGTCGCGGAACAGATCGCCGTGAATCGCGCCGCGCGGCAACCGCTCAATACCACCATCGCGCACCGCAGCCATTTCGGTATCGAGCAAGCGCCGCTGCGCCTCCGATAGAAACGGCCGCACCGCCTGCGCCGTGACTTCGCGCCAGGCGCGCCCGCGTGCACTCTCCAGCGCCCGCGGATAGTCGGCGACGGCCAGATGCATCCGCGCCAGCACCTTGCCAATCGCCGCACAATGCGCCGCCGTTGGCGTTAATTGCGGCGCGCCGACAACACGAGCAATCAATCCGGCTGGCTTGCCGTTCAACGTCGAAAAATATTGGCCATCACAATCAGCTTCGGGCATCGGCACCGGCAATCCCGCTTGCGCCAGATGCGCCATCAGGCCGAGGTAAAACGGCAGATCGGCGGCAGGCAAACGCTCGTAAAGCGTCAGCACATAGTTGCCGTTTTCGGTGGTGACGAAGTAATTGGTATTCTCGATACCAGCAGCAATCGGCGCTTGCATCTGCAAAGCGCCGACGTTGTAACGTTCAAGCCAGGCCGACAATTCCTCGGCGGAAACATTGGTGTAAACAGACATACGCTCCCATAGCCGATACACATCGGCAAAAATATTGGTCTCTGCTACGCGCTACCAAGAAAGAATCTGCCACATCGGCGCGCGCAAACCGCTGTCCAGACTGTCGCGGCGTACATAGACGCCGGCAACGCCGTTGACGGGCAGCAGATAATACACCGTCCCGACTTTGGGCATGACTTTGATGTAGCGAATGACGCCGTTGACCCGTACTTCTTCGCGTGTTTCGTCCTCGCGCTCGATCAATGTCACCTGCGGCTCCAATTCCGGATCGCCCTGCGCCGGATTGGCTTGCGGGTTGGTCTGTGGCTTGGCGGCGGCGTTGGCAGCCGAGTTGGAAGCAGCTTTGTCCGCCGTCTTTTCATCGACCATTGCCGGCGGTGGTGGCGCGGCCGCTGCGCCCGTTGACGGCGACGGTTCTTCCGCCGCTACGACAGACAGTGGCAACACCATGAGCGTTGCCGCCAGCAGCGCCGCGGCAATTTGACTCCTACCGTTCTCTCTATACATATTCGTTCGCATGATGTTTTTTCATGATCGACCACCCTCTCCCACAGGCGGGCGAGGTCTTGTTTTCGTATTTTAACATCATGCCTTCCGAAAGCGCGCCCCAGTGATCCTCGCCGTCTTCATTCTATAAATTAAGCATTTTCTCACGCTCCTCCGGCGTCGGCCTGAAGCCGCTCACTTCGTAGAAATCGAAAATCGCTTTAACGATGTCATCCGGTTCCTCGATAACTTGCAGTATTTCCAGTTCCTCGCGCGCAATCATCCCCCCATCCACCATCGGGCCGCGCACCCAATCAAGAAAGCCGCGCCAGAATTCGCCGCCAACCAGAATGATCGGAATGCGTCGCGCTTTGCCGGTCTGAACGAGCGTCATGCATTCGGTCAATTCATCAAGCGTCCCAAAACCGCCGGGCAACACCACATACGCCGACGCGAAACGGACAAACATCATCTTGCGCGCGAAAAAATAGCGGAAGTTCACGCTGATATTCTGATACCCATTGCTTTTCTGCTCATGCGGCAACAGGATGTTCAAGCCCACCGCCGGCGAGCGGCCGACAAAAGCGCCGCGGTTGGCCGCTTCCATAATACCCGGCCCGCCGCCGGAAACCACCGAAAAGCCGGCGTTCGACAGTTTGCGGGCGATGATTTCCGTCTTCTTGTAATACGGGTGATCGGGCGGCAGCCGGGCGCTGCCGAAAATGCTGACCGCTGGCGCGATATGGCGTAACCGCTCGGTGGCTATCGCAAACTCTGCCATAATCCCTATTAGCCGCCACGCCTCTTCGCCGCTGTCGTAGCCATTACCGCTGCGGAAAAAAGGGGGCACGCGACCGGCCTGCGGGTCGTCCTGCTGGTTGTCCGCTTTGATGGCCGGATTTTTTGGAGTCTCAATCATGCCTTTGTTTGTCCTTGTTGATGGTTCATCCTACCTTTATCGAGCGTACCACGCCTTGCCCGATTTGCGCACCTCCCGGCACGAGCCAACCGGCGCATTGCGCGGTGTTTTGTCAATGTTGCGACGGTTGGTTGACGAACACGCTCCTGATTATTTTGCCGTTGTCTTTGACGCCCCTGGCAAAACCTTCCGTAACGACTGGTATCCCGACTACAAAGCGCATCGCCCGCCAATGCCTGACGATCTCGTCGCCCAAGTCGCGCCGCTGCACGATTGTGTCCGTGCCCAGGGCTGGCCACTCATCATTGAAGCCGGCATCGAGGCCGACGATGTAATCGGCACTTTGGCGCGTGACGCACGCGCCAAGGGGTGGCGCACGCTGATCTCAACTTCCGATAAGGACATGGCGCAGCTTGTCTCGCCCGATGTGACCTGCATCAACACCATGAGCAATGAAACGCTCGACGAAGTCGGCGTCGTCGCCAAATTCGGCGTCACCCCGGCACAGATCATCGACTACCTGACGCTGATCGGCGACACCTCCGACAATGTTCCCGGCGTCGCCAAAGTCGGCCCCAAAACCGCCGTCAAATGGCTCTCCCAGTACGGTACGCTGGACAACCTGATCGCGCACGTCGGCGACATCACCGGCGCCGCCGGCAACAACCTGCGCGAAGCGCTGGACTGGTTGCCGCAAGCGCGCCGACTGGTTACGATCAAAACCGATTGCGCACTGCCGATCACGCCGGAGGCGCTGCGCATCACCCCCGCCGATGTTGAGGCGCTGGCTGCACTTTATACCCGCTTTGAGTTCAAAAGCTGGTTGCGCGACACACCAAAAAGCAATGCCCCTCAAAACCCCGACCCGGCAAAAGCATTGCTCACTGCGCCTGAACACAACAATGTGCGGGATCGGCGCGTCATCACCGACGCCGCGAGCGCCGTTGCTTCAACGTCACCCGAAAAACCGGCCATCTTGCCTTACGAAGCCGTGCTCGATGAAGCGACGCTGGAACGCTGGTGCGCTCGCCTTGATGCAGCCGCTCAAGCCGGAACGCTGGTTGCTTTTGACCTCGAAACCACTTCGCTCGATCCGCTGCAAGGCGAAATCGTCGGGCTGTCGTTCGCCTGCGCTCCGGGCGAAGCGTGCTATATCCCGGTCGCTCACCGCTATGCCGATGCGCCGCCGCAACTCGATCGCGCTGCCGTTCTGCAACGCCTGGCCCCGTGGCTCGAAAACGCCGACGCGCCCAAGCTCGGCCAGAATCTCAAATACGATCAACACATCCTTGCCAATCACGGCATCACGCTGCGTGGCGTACGCCACGACACAATGCTGCAATCGTATGTGCTGGAATCGCACAAGGCGCACGACCTCGACGCGCTGGCCGAACGTTATTTGAACTGGCCGACGATTCGCTACGACGACCTCACTGGCAAAGGCGCGCACCGCATCCCCTTCGAGCAAGTCGCCGTTGACCGCGCCACCGATTATGCCGCCGAAGACGCCGATGTTGCGCTGCGCCTGCACCATGCACTGTACCCGCGCCTGCAAGCCGCGCCGCCGCTGCTTTCGATTTACGAGGAGATGGAGCTGCCGGTGCGCGAAGTGCTGTTCACGATGGAGCGGCACGGCGTTCTGATCGACCGCGAGCGCCTGGCTCAACACAGCCATGAGCTCGGTCAGCGCCTGCTGGCGCTCGAGAACGAAGCGCACGCGCTGGCCGGGCAGCCATTCAACCTGTCCTCGCCGAAACAACTGGGCGAAATTCTTTTTTCGCGGATGAAACTGCCGCCAGTCAAAAAAACTTCGACCGGCCAGCCGTCCACCGATGAAGAAGTGTTACAGACACTGGCCGCCGATTACCCGCTGCCGAAAGTGCTGCTTGAACACCGAATGCTTGCCAAACTCAAATCAACTTACGCCGATAAACTGCCGACGATGATCAACGCGCGCACCGGCCGGGTTCATACCACTTTCTCGCAAACCACCGCCGTTACCGGCAGGCTCGCTTCCTCTGAGCCCAATCTCCAAAACATTCCGGCGCGCACCGCCGAAGGCCGCCGCATCCGCGAAGCGTTCATCGCGCCCATCGGTTCTGTTTTGCTTTCCGCCGACTATTCGCAAATCGAGTTGCGCATCATGGCGCATTTGTCGGGAGACACCAGCCTGCTCCAGGCGTTTCACAACGATGCCGATATCCACCGCGCTACCGCCGCCGAAATTTTTGGCATCGCCCCCGCCGATGTCAGCGCTGAGCAGCGGCGCTATATCAAAGCCGTCAACTTTGGGCTGATCTACGGCATGAGCGCGTTCGGTCTCGCCCAGCAATTGGGAATCGAACGCGCCGCCGCGCAGCAATTCATCGAACGCTATTTCGCCCGCTATCCGGGCGTCGCCCGTTACATGGAAACCACCCGCGAACAAGCGCGCGCGCGCGGCTACGTCGAAACCGTGTTCGGCCGCCGCCTGACCCTCACCGACATCAACGGCGGCAGCGGCCCGCGCCGGGCAGCCGCCGAACGCGCTGCCATCAATGCGCCGATGCAAGGCACCGCCGCCGACCTCATCAAAAAAGCGATGATCGTCGTCCAGCAATGGCTAGACCGGAACGCGATGCGTACCCGCCTGCTGTTGCAGGTTCATGACGAACTGGTGCTGGAAGTGCCCGAAGATGAAGTCGCCCGCGTCGAACAGGATTTGCCGCCGCTGATGTGCCATGTTGCGCGGCTTCGCATCCCGCTGGTCGTCAATCTGGGGAAAGGCCGACACTGGGACGAGGCGCATTGAGTTCAGATATCAGGGGTCAGGAATCAGAAAATTTAACCGGAAAGAGCGCAAAGAAAAAATTCATCATTTCTGCGCGGAGCCTTTAGCCGCGAGCGAAGCGCGGCGGGAAGCGAAATCGCAGAATCCATGCGACGGTAACGGGCGGCAGGTCGCCACCCTACGAGCAGGGCGCGCTGATAATGACGTAGCAGCAACCTGCTGCCTGTAATGCTGCGAAGAGCGGCGTTGGCTTCCCTCCCCTTGAAGAAAAGGAAGCTTTTCTTCTTCGCGGCCACACGCTTCTTTCGTGCTTTTTGTGGTTAACAAACAAAAAGGACGAGTTTGAAACCCGCCCTTACGCGCGCAAAATGAAAAACGGGCGACGTTACCGTCGCCCGTTGAATCTCACGCGGCCTGTGCCGCTTTGTTTCTTACCGCTTTATTTCTTCGCTACTTTGCGGGCGCGCTTCGCCGTTTTCTTGGCGGCCTTTTTGGCAACTTTCTTCGCGCCTTTCTTGGCGACTTTCTTCGCCGCTTTCTTCACGCCTTTTTTGGCGGCTTTCTTGGCGACTTTCTTGCCAGCCTTCTTGGCGACTTTCTTCGCCACTTTCTTGGTTGCTTTCTTGGCGACGCGCTTGACCGCCTTCTTCGCCGTTGCTTTCTTGGCGACGCGCTTGACCGCTTTCTTGGCGGCGCTCTTCTTTGCTACTTTCTTCGCAGCTTTCTTCACTGCGCGTTTTGCCGTTTTCTTGGTAGCTTTTTTCGCCTTACGCTTCGCTGCTACCGGGGCGCCTAACATCGTAAAAGTTTCTGCCATTTCATTTCTCCTGTCTGAGTTGTTGAGATCTCTTAAGACTCTTGGTATCGGCGGATTCCGAATTTGTCGCGAAATCAACTCTTGACAAAAACACTTACCCGCTGGCCGAATTTTAGCTATATTCCACTGATTTGCAAGCATTCAACGCGCCTGCGAGCCATTTAATTTCAATGTGTTGCGATTTTGCACACATCGCTTACTCATCGAAATGAGCACGCTTTCAATTTTTATTTTGGCAGAATCCGCTCTGCTTCCCACAATTTCTTCACCTCTTCGCGCGCGCGAATCAGCGTGATTTCGCTACCGTCAACCATCACTTCGCACGCACGCGGGCGGGCGTTGTAGTTTGAACTCATCGCCATTCCGTAAGCACCGACAACACCGACAGCAAGCAAGTCGCCCTCGCGTAACGCCAGTGGCCGTTCATGCGCCAGAAAATCGCCGCTCTCGCACACCGGTCCGACAATGTCCCAATTTTTTTCACTGCCGGAGGTATTTTCCGTCGTCGATCTTTTCGTCACTGCAAACACGGGATGCCACGCCTCGTAAAGCGCCGGACGCACCAGATCGGTCATCGCCGCATCAACGATGGCGAAATTCCTAGGCGCTCCCGGTTTCAGATACAGAACACGCGTCAACAACACACCGATATGCGCTACCAGCCGCCGTCCCGGCTCCATCATCAAGCGTTCGGGACGTCCGGCGAACACTTCACGCAACATTTGCGCAAATGCCCCCAATGGAATCGGTTGTTCGTCGCGGTAACGAACGCCGAGGCCGCCGCCGATATCGATGTGCTCAAGAGCGATGCCATCCGCTTCCAGCACCCGCACCAGTTGCAACAGCTTCTCCGCTGCTTCGCGAAACGGCGCCAGTTCGGTGATCTGCGAGCCGATGTGCATATCAATGCCGACCACCCGCAGCGACGGCAATGCCGCCGCTTGTCGGTACAGCGCTCGCGCTTCGTCAAACGCTACACCGAATTTGTTTTCTTTGAGTCCGGTGGAAATGTACGGATGCGTTTTTGCATCGACATCGGGATTGACCCGGAAGCTCACCGGCGCCACCTTACCTAACCGCGCCGCCGTCGCCGCCAACACGCTCAGCTCAGCGGCAGATTCGATGTTGAAGCACAAAATACCCGCTTGCAACGCCGCTTCCATCTCCGCCACGGTTTTGCCAACACCGGAAAAAACGGTCTTTGCCGGGTCGCCGCCGGCCGCCAGCACACGCGCCAATTCGCCGCCCGAAACAATGTCGAAACCAAACCCCAGACGCGCCAACAGATTCAAAATGGCCAGATTGCCGTTGGCCTTGACGGCATAGCACACCAGATCGACGACGCCACCCAACGCCGCGTGAAATTCCTGCGCCGCCGCCATCAACGCCGCCCGCGAATACACATAGCTGGGCGTTCCGAATTGCTCAGCAATGTCGGTCAATGCCACGTCTTCGACGTACAGTATTCCATTTCGTTCCTGAAAAAAATTCGTCATCATTTCGTTGCGTCCTGAGAAGCCGGAGTCGGCACTGCTTCGGCGGGAGATGGTGTTGTTTCGGGCGCTGGAGTCGTTCCGGCAGGCATCGTCGCCGTTTTCTCATGCGGCAAATACAAAGGCCCCTTGATACCGCAACCGCTGATAAAACAGCCGAGAAGACCGCCCAGAAACACAAAACCGCTCAGCCGTAAAAAACGCTTGCACGCACGCTTCAACATAAGAATACCGATTTGTCACTAAAGGGTTTACTTTACCGCAGATGCCGCCTGTGTGCACCTTCGCCCGTTTTTGCCCACGTCCTTTTGCTTTTTCGTCTTTCCATCGCGATGCGCGTTACAATGAGATTTCTCGATCCATATCACCGCTGACCGTCATGTCTCCACTGCTCCCTCCATTCCCCGAAGCTGCCGATCGTTTTCTCAACGCGCTGGAACAGGCGTTTGAAACGCTTGCCGACGACCGCGATCTCGACTGGCAACGGAGCGATGGTATTCTGACCCTCGACGTCGGCGACCGGCAGTGGGTCATCAACACACACGCACCACGCGAAGAACTCTGGTTCGCCGGTCCCGGTGGTGCCCATCACTTTCACCGCGACGCTCACGGCGTCTGGCGCGACACCCGCAGCGGCGAGCCGTTCGCCGTCGTGCTGAACGAAGCGCTGCGCAACGCCGGAATTGCTGTATTTCTGGAGTTACCTGAATAACTCTCGGCGAACAGTTTCATTCTCGTAACAACCCTGCCCACTCCGCCAACGCCCGTCGGCGCTGTCGTGTTCCCGGATGAAACGCCTCCAGCGTCTCCCAGAAACGCGCCGAGTGGTTGAGTTCACACAGATGCGCCACTTCATGCGCGATCACATCATCGGCCAGTTCCGGCGGCAGCAAAATCAGCCGCCAGTTCAGCAGTATTTCGCCGCGCGCGTTGCAGCTTCCCCATTGCCCACGTGCCCGCGACAGCCGTATCCCGGCAGGCGTGCGTCCCGCCCGCGCCGCCATCATCGCTGTCCGCGACATCAAAACATTTTCGGCTTCGCGCCACCACCATTGCCGCACGCTCCGCTCGATTGAAACCGGCTCCGCTGAAGGCGCCGTTATCTGAATCCCAAGTAAATCGCACTGCACTTCACTCTTACACCCGCCCTTATGCCCACGCTTGCGCTCGAGCTGCACCGATAACGGCAACATCACACCGCGATAAAGCACTTCCGCTTCCGTTTGCCAAGCCGGGCTTACCAGCGGTCGGGCATGGCGCCGCCACCAGGCCATCGTTCGAGCGATCCAGGCTGCGCGTTCGTGCAGCGCCGTTTCCACGTCGTGAACCGTCAGCCAACGCGGCGCCCGCACAACGACTGTATCGGCTTCAACACGAATCGACACCGAACGCCGGGAAGCGCGGATCAACTGATACGAAAGCTGCGTGTTCTGAAGCGTAACCGTGCGAACACTCGCCGTCGATGCCGTCATGCGCCCTCTTCGGTTTCCGCTTCTGAAGGCACTCCGAGCCGAGCGGTTTCCGTTTCGACCCAATTCTCGACTTCTTGCATCAGTGCCGTTGAGTCTTTACCGGCAGAAGGAATCGGTTTGCCGATCGACAATGTGATCGTGCCGGCGCGCTTGCCGAAAATACCGCGCGGCCACAAATAACCAGCGTTGTGCGCAATCGGCAACACCGGCGCCCCCAAAGTTATCGCCAGCCGCGCGCCGCCAGTTTTGTAGCGTCGTTTCTGGCCGGGCGGCACCCGCGTTCCCTCCGGAAATAAAATGATCCAAAAACCTTTTTTGTGACGCGCCTCCCCCTGCTTGTAGATCTGTTGCATCGCCTCACTTCCGGCCTTCCGGTCGATGATGATCGGCAACGCCAGTTTAAGCCCCCAGCCGAAGAGCGGAATCCACATCAGTTCTTTTTTGGCGACAAAACTCAAAGGCCGCGGCATGGCCAACGGAATCGCCATCACATCCCACGCCGAACTGTGCTTGGCCAGCACCACATGCGGGGTTGTTCCATCGGGTAAATGTTCCAGCCCAATGGTGCGGTGGCGAATACCGCAAAGCACGCGCACCGCCCACAGATTCAACCGCGGCCAGATCAACATAAAGCGGTAGCGCTGAACCGGCGGTAACCAGAAAAAGCACAAAAACAGCAGAACAAAAAAGAACGTAATCGTCGCCTGAAACACAGCGAACAACAGTGAACCCAGGAACGAACGCATGAAGGCTCCAGCAGCTATTCAACAACGAGGTGTTCGCGCCCCATCGCCAACAAAGCGTCGGCCACTTCGGCCAAATTGGCAAAAATCCAGGTGTGTTCCGGCAACCCGCCGGTCGCCAGCGTTTTTTCACCTTTGCCAGTGCGCACCAGAATCGGCAACCCGCCGACAGCCTCAGCCGCCTGCAAATCGCGTAACGAATCGCCGACGCACGGCACGCCGGTCAAATCGGCGTGAAACCGCTGCCCGATGGTATGAAACAGCCCCGGCTTCGGCTTGCGACATTCGCATTGCGCCTGCGCCGTATGCGGGCAAAAAAAAATGGCGTCAATCCGCCCGCCCAGCGGACTCAACATCTGGTACATTTTTTCGTGAATCGCGCTCAACGTCCGCATGTCAAACAAGCCGCGGTCGATCCCGGACTGGTTGGTCGCCACAACAACGCGGTAACCAGCAAAATTCAGCTTGGCGATCGCTTCCAGACTGCCGTCGATCGGCTGCCACTCATCCGGCGATTTGATGAACGACGCACTGTCGTGGTTGATCACGCCGTCACGGTCAAGCACGATCAGTTTGCCGGAGCGCGTGCTGGAGGGAAGTTCGCGGGAAATGTCCATGGTTCTATTTTAACTGCAGTCAGGCATCAGAGGTCAGAACGGCGGCGGCGGGATTCTGCGTTCTGCGACTTCGCGCAGGATAACAGAATTCTGATCTCTGATCTCTGCCCTCACCCCGCCAGCATCGCAATATCCGCCACCCGATTCATCGTCTGCCGAATCTCATTGAGCAACGCCAGTCGGTTGGCGCGCACTGCCGGGTCGTCCGCCATCACCATCACTTCATCGAAGAAACGATCCACTTCCCGACGCGCGCCCGCCAATACCTGCAACGCTTTCGTGAAGTCTCCCGCCTGCATCGCGGTTTCCACCTCGCCGTTCAAACGCTCGTGAAACACGGCGTACAGGGCTTTTTCCGCGTCATCACGGAACAGCGCCGGCTGCACTTCGGTGTGTGTCACACTTTCGGCGTTCTTCTTCAAGATGTTGACGATGCGCTTGTTCGCTGCCGCCAGCGCTTCGGCTTCCGGCAACGCCGCGAATGTCCGCACTGCGTTCAACCGCGCCGGCACTTGCGCGATGGCATCGGGCTTTTGCGTCAGCACCGCTTCAATCGCCTGCGTCGCATGGCCTTCTTCTTTCAGCAGACCACGCAAGCGATCATAGAAGAAAAGTTCGACCGCCGACGAAACGTCGCGCTGATCGATCGCCGCGCCGATAAACTGTTTCAAACCCATCGGCAACGTTTTCTCGATCACCATCCGCAGTACACCAATGGCAGCACGCCGCAACCCGAACGGGTCTTTGTCGCCCGTCGGCTGGTTGTTGACGGCGAACATTCCCGCGATCGTTTCCAGCTTGTCGGCCATCGACACACAAACCGCTTCCAGCGATTCCGGCAAACGATCCCCGGCAAAGCGCGGCCAATAATGCTGCTCGATGCCTTGCGCCACCACCGCGTTTTCGCCATCGTGTCGAGCGTAGTAACGCCCCATCGTCCCCTGCAATTCCGGAAATTCGCCGACCATGTCGGTGGTGAGATCGGCCTTCGCAAGCAACGCGATCCGCGCTGTTTTTTCTGCATCGGCGCCAAGCAACGCCGCCAGTTTTTGAGAAATCTTCACCAGCCGATCAACACGCTCGCGCTGGCTGCCCAACCCTTTGAAATAGACGATGGACGCCAACGCTTCAACGCGGTCGGCCAGCGGTTTTTTGCAATCCTGCTCAAAGAAAAATCGTGCGTCGGCAAGCCGCGCACGCAGCACCCGCTCATTGCCACCAATGATTTCTTTCGGGTTTTGAGTACGCATGTTCGAGACCAACAGAAAACGCTCGATCAAACGGCCTTCGTTGTCGGTCAGCGCAAAATATTTCTGGTTCTGCTGCATCGTCAGAATCAGGCATTCCTGAGGCACTTTCAAAAATTCAGGATCGAAACGCCCTTCATAAACTTCCGGCCATTCGACCAGCGCCGTCACTTCGTCGAGCAACTCTTCCGGCATCACGACCCGCGCCGTTCCAGCAACTTTTTGCAAGCCCTCAGCGATTCGCTCGCGGCGACGTTCGAATGACGCGATGACTTTCCCTTGTGTCTCCAGCGCCGTCTCGTAATCGTCCGCGTTGGAAATCACGATTTCGGAAGCAGTCGCAAGAAAACGATGACCCGATGTCGTTTGTCCGGCGTCCAATCCCAGCGCCGTCACTGGCACGACTTGATTGCCGTGCAACGCCATCAACCGATGCGCTGGCCGCACAAAACTCACCTCGTTGTAGTAGCCACCCGGTACCGGATAACGCATCACTTTGGGAATCGGCAACTGTGCAATTGCCTGGTCGAGCGCCGCCTGCAAACCGGCCTGTAAGGTTTGCCCCGCCGTCACTCCGTCGATGAACAGCGCTTCCGTTTTGCCGTCGCTCTCACGTTTACAGCGCGGCAGATCGGCCTCGCTCAAACCCAACGCTTCGAGTTTGCGCATGAGCGGCAGGGCCGGACGCCCGTTGGCATCAAACGCAACAGCGACCGGTAAAAGTTTCTGGGTGAACGGTTGATCCGGCGCTTTCGACTTGACGCCGGTGATCCGAACCGCCAGGCGACGCGGGGTCGCGTACCGTGTCGTCACGCTTGACGCTTCGAGAAACCGGTCATTTCGTAATTGCGTTTCCAGCAATCCGGCAAACGCCACACTCAACCGCTTCAACGCTTTCGGCGGCAGTTCTTCGGTGAGCAATTCAACAAGCAACGGTTCAACAAGCAGCGGGGCAGATGACATAAAAAGCTCTTTAAAGTTTCGTTTGGGTCATGCTCAAAAACAGCAAAAATTTAACTGCAAAGAACGCAAAAAAGGGGGCAAGAATGCCAAATCCCGAGCTAAACTGAGAAGCTTCAAAGCCCTTGTGCTCTATGCGTTCTTTGCGGTAAAACAGGGTTCATGCGGCTTGTTGACGGTGTTCGGGCAACAGCATCGGATAACCCAACGCTTCGCGCGACTCGACATAGGTTTGCGCAACCAGGCGCGACAGCGTCCGGATGCGGCCGATGTACGCAGCGCGCTCGGTGACGGAAATCGCGCCGCGCGCGTCGAGCAAGTTGAACGTGTGCGCCGCCTTCAAAATCATTTCGTAACCGGGAAGCGGTAATTTGTCTTCGAGCAAACGTTTGGCTTCGCTTTCAAAGAATGTAAAAAGTTCGAACAGCTTGGGCGCGTTGGATGACTCAAAGTTGTACCGCGATTGCTCAACTTCGTTTTGATGATAGACATCACCGTAGGTCAATGTGCGGGTAACGCCGTTTTCTTCGTATTGTGTCCACACCAGATCGAACACGTTTTCTTTTTCCTGCAAATACATCGCCAGCCGCTCGATGCCGTACGTGATTTCGCCGGTGATCGGGTTGCAATCGAGGCCACCGACTTGTTGAAAGTAAGTGAACTGCGTCACTTCCATTCCGTTCAACCACACTTCCCAGCCCAGCCCCCAGGCGCCGAGCGTCGGATTTTCCCAGTCGTCCTCGACAAAACGCACATCATTGGTCGTCAAGTCAAAACCCAGTTCCCGCAACGAGCCGAGATAAAGATCGAGAATGTTCGCCGGCGCCGGCTTCAACACCACTTGATACTGATAATAGTGTTGCATACGGTTAGGGTTCTCGCCATAACGCCCGTCTTTGGGGCGGCGCGACGGCTGCACATACGCCGCCCGCCAGGGTTCCGGCCCAAGCGCCCGAAGGAATGTCGCCGTGTGCGAAGTTCCCGCCCCCACTTCCATATCGTAGGGCTGCAGAAGCGCGCAGCCCTGACGGTTCCAGTAGTCCTGCAAACGAAGAATCAGTTGTTGGAAAGTATTCCGTTGAGAAGCCTGCATAATCATCCTATAAGGTCTGCCTGCACCCCCTCCGCCCCACGCCTCGCGCGAAACCGAAACCAGCCAGGGAAAATGAGGGAATGCGAAGCTGGAGCGGGTGAAGGGAATCGAACCCTCGTATGCAGCTTGGGAAGCTGCCGTTCTACCATTGAACTACACCCGCGCACCATGAAAACTGTAGGCGCTATTGTATATCAGGGATCAGATGTCAGGTATCAGAGGCCAGAAGTCAAAGAGCAGAACGGTGCGCGGGCGGTACGCCCGCGCTCCATCCTTACTCACGGCTTTGCGCGGCCTGATTCCCGACCTCTGGCCTCTGAACCCCGGATCACCTGCGCCAGCTCCTCTTCCCCGATATCCTGCCGCACCACGGCATGCCCCAAACGCTCCAACAGCACAAAACGCATTTTACCGTCGGCCACTTTTTTGTCCCGCCCCATCAGGGTCATCCAAGTTTCCAGCGAAAAGTCGGGGCTGGTCAGCGGCAAGCCCAAAGCCGTCAACAAGCGCTCAAGCCGCTGCCGCTCGCTTTCTTCAAGGCCGCATACCCTCGCCGATAAGCGCCCGGCCAGCACCATCCCCGCCGCCACCGCTTCGCCGTGCAGCCATGCTCCGTACCCCAGCGCCGTTTCGATAGCGTGACCGAAGGTGTGTCCCAAGTTGAGCAACGCCCGTTCGCCGGTTTCGCGCTCGTCAGCGGCGACGATCATCGCCTTGTTCCAGCAGCTTTGATGAATCGCATAGCCAACCGCCGCCGGTTCGCGCGCGAGTAGCGCTTCGGTATTCTTTTCCAGCCAATCGAAGAACGCGCGGTCGCGGATCGCACCGTACTTGACGACTTCGGCCAGGCCGGAAACGTATTCACGCGACGGCAGCGTCGATAACGTGCTGGTGTCGATCCACACCTGCTGTGGCTGGTAAAACGCGCCGATCATGTTTTTGCCGAGCGGATGGTTGATCGCCGTCTTGCCGCCAACCGACGAATCCACCTGCGCCAGCAACGAGGTCGGCGCCTGAATCAACGGCATCCCGCGCTGATACAACGCAGCCGCCAGCCCCGCCAGATCGCCAACCACGCCGCCGCCCAGCGCAATCAGCGGCGTCTGTCGCTCGGCGCGCGATTCCAGAAGCCAGCCCAGAATTTTGTACAGTTCTTCCCAGTTCTTGGCCTGTTCGCTGTCCGGCGCTTGCCACACTTCAACGGCAATCCCCGCCGCGCTCAACCCTTGCCGCAGAGCTGCCAGATGGTACGACGCCACCGTCGGGTTGCTGACCACAAACGCCCGCCGCCCGGAGTAAACCGTCCGTAACAAACGCCCCGCCTCGGCAAAAACGCCAGGGCCAATATGGATCGGATAACTGCGAGCGCCCAGTTCTACTTGCAGTACTTTGGCACCGTTTTCAGTCTGCATTAAAATCTCCATTTCCTGACCCTTGGTCAGCAAGCAGGTGGCCAACGACATCCGCCGTAGATTCAAAAACGTAATGTGCTGTTTGCCGGTACAGCGGATCACGAACGGTGTAGAGCTTCTCCAGTCGAGTAACCAAATCTTCCGCCGCTCGCAGCAGCGGGCGATCCGTCACCTGCCGCAAACGCTCTGCCAGAACGTCAGGCGTCGCGTGCAAATAGACAACAGTGCCGTTGACTCGCAACTGCTCCCGATTGGCCTCGCGCAACACCACGCCACCACCGGTACTCAGTACAATGCCTTCGCGCCGCACCAATTCCGCCAGTAACGCCTGCTCGCGATCCCGGAAAGAGGCCTCGCCCTCTTTTTCAAAGATGTCCGAGACCGTGCACCCCAACCGACGCTCCAGCTCTGCGTCGCCATCCACGAAGGGTTTATCGAGCAACACCGCCAAGCGCCGACCGCAGGTAGTTTTACCCGCGCCCATCAACCCGATCAAAAATAAATTGCCCCGATGCCATTGCATCGGGGCATTGTAAAGCAACTTTCGGATTTCTTGCGGCTAACGTCTCACGTGGTTGGCACGCAGCTAGCGTACCGTATCTACTGTCTCCTTGACGATACGCGGCGTCAGGAATACCAGCAATTCGGTCTTGTTGCTCGACCGGTTAGTGTTTTTGAACAAGTATCCCAGCAACGGAATATCGCCGAGGAACGGTACTTTGTCCACATAGTCAAGGATTTCTTCTTCGTAAATGCCGCCAATAACCGCCGTATCACCGTTGTTGACCGAAATCTGCGTCGAGACATTCTTGGTGTCGATCGACGGCACTGAGAAACCACCACCCAACTGAACGATCTGTCCGATCGCATCCTTGCGAATATCGACGGTCATGATGATCCGGTTGTCCGGCGTAATCTGCGGCGTCACTTCAAGGCGCAGCACGGCCGGTTTGAACTGCACCGTCGCCGGGCTGTTGGCCGATCCCGGCGTCACATACGGAATTTCCGTGCCCTGCTCGATCACGGCTTTCTGGTTGTCCGCCGTCATCACCCGCGGGCTTGACACTACTTTGCCGCGGTGATCGGCTTCCATCGCCGACAATTCGAGATTAACGAGGTTGCCGGAGCCAAGGTTGATCAGTGTCATTGCCAACTGCCCCATCGGATTGGTCGCCGGCAAGTTCACATTTAACCCTCCATTGTCGGAATAACCGGGGTAGCCCGCACCCCGCGTCGTTCTCGAAGCGATTTCAAACGGCGTCGGCGTCCGCGTATCGCGTGTGACCGTACCGTCGGTATTGATCGTTACTGTCGGCTGGGTTGCCAACGACCCGGTCGTTCCCATCGAATAATTGTTGAACGAAAATCCGGCTTGCACACCAAAACGTACGCCAAGCTGACGGCTAAAATCGTCCGACGCAATCACGATTCGCGCCTCGATCAACACCTGCCGCACCGTAATGTCGATCTTCCGGATCAGTTGTCTGACTTCTTCCAGACGTGCTGCCGTATCCTGAACAAACAGGATGTTGGTGCGCTCATCAACCACCGCGGTTCCCCGCTTCGACAGGAATTTCTGGTTGGGATCGGACAACAGCTTCTGTAAATTATGCGCCTTCTGATAGTTCATCTGGAACATCTCGGTTCGCAACGGCTCCAAATCACTGATCTGCTGCTGCGCTTCAAACTGCTGCTTTTCTTTGAGCGCCAGTTCATCGCGCGGCGCGATCAATATCACCGAGCCGTTTTTGCGCATATCGAGACCCTTGGTCTGCATGATGATGTCGAGCGCCTGATCCCAGGGGATATCCTTCAATCGCAAGGTCAAATTGCCTTGCACCGTATCACTGGTGATGATGTTAAGCCCGGTGAAATCGGCGATTACCTGCAACACCGCCCGCACTTCGACGTTCTGAAAGTTCAGCGACAGTTTGTCGCCTTTGTATCCCTGGCGCGTCCCCTGCGTTAATTTGTTGGGGTCTTCGATAACGGGCTTGACTTCAAGAGTAAAGCGTTTGTCGGTCTGGTAGGCCGAATGTTCCCACAACCCTTTAGGCTCGATCACCATCCGCGTCCGGTTACCCTGCGCAAAGGTGTCAATCATCGCGATGGGCGTTCCGAAATCGGTGACATCCAGGCGACGCGCCAAATTGTGCGGCAGATCTGTCTTCAGAAAATCGACGATCAGTTGCTTGCCCTGCTGACGAATATCGATACCGACCGAATTGTCGGACAGATCGACCACCACCCGGCCTTCGCCGTTTTCGCCGCGCCGAAAATCGACATCCAGCAACGAGTACTGAATATCGCCGGGCTTGGCTTCAGCAAAATGTTGCACCTGTTGCGTCGTCGCCGTTGCTTCATCCTGTATTTCTCCGGTCAAAACGACTATAACCGTTCTGCCGTCGAGGTCGGTCTTGAACTGCTGCGGCTTGTTCAGATTCATCACAACGCGGGTTTTTCCGCCGCTCTGAATCAGATTGAGGCTGCGCAGCACATCATCGTCAACCGTCTGCTTGACACCGCCCAACCCGTTACCCACATCGGGAAAATCCAGCGCCACCCGCGGCGGGTTCGCAATCGCAAAGCCGGACGGCGCCTGCGCGATCGGCGAAGACAGCGAAAAGCGGACAATTGTCTGCCCGGAACTGCCCTTGGATACCGCTACATTCTCGAGGCGATTGGTTTGCGCATGGATCGGCGCCGAAAAAATCGTCCCCGCAGCCAATACAAAACCCATTGCCAAACCCACTACCAGACCCATCGCTCGAGACCAATGGGAAGTGACCCTCTTCATGGGTTGGTTGCTTTGGAGTGTCGTTGCCATATCCGCCCTCATCACTTTTTCTCAGATTCCACCAAATGCAGCGAGTTCGACCGATCCGTCCAGTCGCCCGTGCCGTCTTGAACCAGCTCTTTGAGCTGGATCTCCGTTTCGGTAATCGAAATGATCTTGCCGTAATCCTGTCCCATATAGTTGCCGACGCTGACCTGATAAATGTCCTTGCCGGGCGCCTGAATAAGGCCGTACACCGTCTTGTTGCGCTCCAGCGTTCCCACCATCTTCAGACCATCCAGCGGATACGCTTCCAGCGGTTCCGGCTTGCGTTTCTTATCGGGTCCGCCTTTATCTTCCTGGGTATTGATCTTGCGCGGGAAAAACGGATCCTGCATATCGTAAGCATTGTAGGTGAACGGCTCATATTCCTGAACCTCGGGAATCGGTTCGATCTTGCCGCGCATGCCTTTTCCCTGCTCACTCATCCACACTCGCAAATCCCCATGCGGTTCGCCGCAACCGACCAGCAGCAAACAACCTAGAACGAAATAATACTTTAGCCTCATTTGCGCGCTCCTTGCTGCTGCGCTCCCGGCGGCGGCTGCTGCGCCTTCTGCTCGGCCAATTCTTTCTCATCGAGATAGCGGAAGGTTTTGGCCACAGCTTCCATCGTCAAAACCCCTTTGTTGTTATGAACAATCGCAATATCGCCAACCATCACCACCCGTGGCAACGCCGCCACATCACTGACAAAACCACCCATCCCGTGATAGTCGCCGGTCAGCTTGATACTGATGGGAATTTCCGCATAAAATCCCGTTTTCTTTTCCGGTTGCGGCTTGAACAATTCAAATTGCAAGCCACGCGCTATCCCGGCCTGATTCACGTCGATCAGCAAAGCGTCGATCTCAGAACGACTCGGCAGCTTTTTCACCAACGCTCCGAATTCCCGTTGGATCTGTTCGAGCTGTTCAACGTAGAGATCGTAGTTGATAGTTTTCACCTTGCGCTCGGTGTAATCCGCTTTCAGGCGAATCTCCTCCCGTTTTCCCTGTTCCAGCTCTTCGTATTTTCCACTGGAGTAGAGCCAGACGCCTCCCGCCACAATGACGACAGCGGCAATGGCAGCGCACACCACTGCTTTCTGCCAGCCCGGCCAACTTCCGGCATCCTGGAAGTTCAGTGAACCCAAAGTAAGATTCATTTCGCCCCCCCGCTTTGTCCTGTGCCTTGCCCTGCGTTTTGCCCTTGTTGCCCCGCCGGTTTTTTCGCCTCGGCCTCCGCCGCCGTTTTGACATCGAAGTTAAGGGTAAATTCGTTGACCGTCGTCCCCTTCTTGACGACCGCCCCTTTACCCGGCGTCTGCTGATCCTGTTTGACTTCGGTCAGCTTGATTTCCACCAGCCGGGCGTTGGCCAGCCATTTGGACGCATCAATATTGCGCATGAACGCCGATACATGAGCATTGGACTGGGCATAGCCGACGGCGGTGACCGTGTTGCCTTTTTGCTTCAGCGATTGCAAATACAACCCCTCCGGCAACTGATACACCATCTGATCCAGCAAATGAACTGTCTGACTACGGTTAGCCTGTAACGTCTCAACTGTTTTCTTGCGCTCAACCGCTTGCCGGATTTCTTCTCGCAGCTTGTCGATTTCCTTGATCTGTTTTTCCAGCTTGGCAATCTCGTCCTTGAGAAGCTGGTTACGCGCTTGCTGAGTTTCGATCATGCTATCGAGCCATTTCCAGGCGGCAAACACAATCACTGCCCCCGCGATGAAAGCGAGCGCCATCATCATTGTAAACTCGCGCTGTTTTCGCGCGCGCTTTTCCTGACGATAAGGAAGAAGGTTGATACGCGGCCGACTCATTCGAAACTCCGCAAAGCAAGACCACAAGCCGTCAACAACAACGGCGCATCCTGGGATAATTGCTGCGCGCGCACGCGCCCGGCAACTTTCATTAACGCGAAGGGGTTGGCGACCGTCACCGGCACCCCGGTTTGCTTCGCCACTGCTTTTTCAAGCCCCGGAATCAACGCGCAGCCCCCCGCCAGAACAATTTGCTGGATTTGTCCATACGTCGTTGTGGTGCTGAAGAATTGCAGGGCGCGAGCGATTTCCATCGCGATGTTCTCGGTGAACGGCTGCAAAACGTCTTTCTTGTAGCTGTCCGGCAAGCCGCCGCTTTTTTTGGCGGCCTCGGCTTCCGATTGCGGCAACCCGAACGCCCGCTGAATTTCAACCGTCAACTGATTGCCACCGAAATCCAGCTCTCTTGAAAACAGAAGCTCTTTATTGTGGAAAACATAAAAATGGGTATTTTGTGAGCCGATGTCGAACAACGCCACATTTTGGCCCCGCGCTTTTCCCGGCAACGACGAAGCCATCGCTGCGTAAGCATTTTGCACCGCCAGCGCCTCAATATCGACCACCTGTGCCTTGGCGCCAGCGCCTTCAGCCAGCGCCACAATATCGTCAACTTTTTCCTTACGCGCCGCCGCGATCAGCACTTCGACCTCTCCCGGCATGTTTGGCGCTGGCCCCACAACCCAATAGTCCAAGTTCACTTCATCCAGCGGAAAGGGAATCGACTGATTGGCCTCGGCCTCCACCGTCAACTCCAAATCTTCTTCTTTCTGGTCGGCCGGTACTGTAATCCTCTTGGTGATCGCCACTGCCGACGGCAACGCCAAGGCCACCGCCCGGGAACCGCTCCCCAGCCGCTTCAGCCCGCGCTTGAGGATGGCGCTAACCTGGTCGATATTGGTAATATTACCGTCCTGTACAAAATCCTTGGGTAGCCCCTCGATCGCATAGCGCTCCAGTTGGAATTTTCCATTGCGACCCGACAACTCGACCAGTTTGATCGAGGTCGTGGCGACATCGACCCCGATCAGTGTCGAAGATCGGCCCCCAAACAACGAGGAAAGCTTATCGGCTAACATAATTCAGAGCGAGTGAATATTTTTTATCAATCTACATTAAAATGTGCGTGTAAGTCTCGAATACAATGAAATATTCTAAGTTTTTTTACGAAGTGTTGTAAGCCCGGCTACAAAATACCCATATTGACTATACTGAATTTTTCGATAGGCTTTATTTCAACGTGATAACCCGGTGGCTTCTTTATCTCTTTTCCGTCATGCTGGGTCTGGCCTTGGTAGCAGGCTTATTGGGCGGTTTTGTCATCGCCCTGCTCTACCCGGCGCTGCCCGATTTGGACGTGCTGACCGATTACCAGCCCAAAATTCCGCTGCGGGTCGTTTCCAAAGAAGGTGTCCTGCTGGGAGAATTCGGCGAGGAGCGGCGCTCGGTCGTTCGCATTAACGACGTTCCACAAGTCCTCAAAGACGCCATTCTGGCTGCCGAAGACGAACGGTTTTACTCGCATGGCGGCATTGATTACCTTTCCATCCTGCGCGCCGCCATCGCCAACCTGACCTCAAACAAGCTCCAGGGGGGGGGCACCATCACCATGCAGGTTGCCCGTAATTTTTTCCTGACGCGGGAAAAGACCCTGACCCGAAAATTACGGGAAGCGTTGCTGGCATGGAAGATCGAGGCCAACCTGCCGAAAGACCAGATTCTTGAGCTGTACATCAACCAGATTTTTCTGGGGCAACGCGCCTACGGCTTCGCTGCCGCCGCGCAGATTTACTATGGCAAAAATCTGGCCGATATCACCCCGGCGGAAGCCGCGATGCTGGCGGGGCTGCCGGCGGCTCCCTCCAAATACAACCCGCTGGTCAATCCACAGCTCGCCAAATGGCGGCAGGCTTATGTGCTACGCCGAATGCATGAACTGAAATATCTGGACGATAAAGCGTTCAACATTGCCAAAAACGAGCCTTTGAACGTCCGCCAGAGTCTCCTGAGCTCCCGCGAACGTTCGGGGCAGCATGCCGAATACATTGCCGAAATGGCGCGCCAGAAAGCTTTCGAAGTTTACGGCAAAGATGCTTATACCCGCGGCCTGACCGTCTGGACCACAGTTTCGGCGGAAATGCAGGAGGCTGCCTACCGTTCCGTCCGTCAGGGTGTGATGGACTATGACCGCCGTCATGGCTACCGAGGTCCGGAAGGCTATGTCCAGCTACCCGATCCCTTCGCTGAAGACGACCCGGATATTATCGAGCAGGCGTTTCGAGACCTTACCGACCACGACAATCTGCTCGCAGCCATCGTCCTTGACGCCAGCGCCGAGCAGATTCGCGTGCTGATTTCCAACGGCGTCATCGCCAAGATCGCTGGCGCCGGACTGCGTTTCGCCCAGGCCTCATTGCCACCGAAAGCGCCGGCCGGCATCCGGCTACGGCGCGGCGCGGTTGTTCGCGTCGTTCAAGACAAAGACCAGTGGGCGATCAGCCAGCTGCCGCAGGTTGAATCCTCATTCATTGCGCTTCACCCGCGAAACGGCTCAGTGCTGGCGTTGGTTGGCGGCTTCGATTTTGAGCGTAACCAATTCAACCATGCTACCCAAGCCATGCGCCAGCCGGGATCGTCGTTCAAACCGTTTATCTACTCGGCGGCGCTGGAAAAGGGATTTTCGCCAGCAACCATCGTCAACGACGGCCCGTTCTTCGTTCCTGCCGAAGAAGCCGGCGGCCAGGACTGGGAACCGAAAAACTACGGCGGCGAATATGAAGGCCCGATGCCGATACGCACAGCGTTGGCCAAGTCGAAGAACCTGGTCACCGTCCGCGTGCTGCAAGCAATCACTCCACAATACGCTCAGGACTACATCACCAAATTCGGGTTTTCAGCCAAGCAACACCCCCCCTATCTGACGATGGCGCTGGGCGCCGGTTCGGCAACGCCAATGCAAATGGCCACCGCTTACGCCGTTTTTGCCAATGGCGGTTTCCGCATCGACCCCTATTTCATTGATCGCATCACCGACGCCCGCGGCAACACGCTTTACACCCGCCCCGAGTTACCGGAAAGCGAAACCCGACAGGTGGCTATTGACCCTCGCAATGCTTTTATTATGACCACGATGCTGCGCGATGTCGTCGCTCGCGGCACCGCCGTTCGGGCGATGACACTGAAGCGCCACGACCTCGCCGGTAAAACCGGCACTACCAACGATTCCGTCGATGCCTGGTTCTGTGGTTTCAATGCCAATCTGGTCGGCGTCGCCTGGATCGGATTCGACCAACCCAAATCACTGGGCAACCGCGAATCCGGCGCAGTAGCGGCATTGCCGATCTGGATTTCATTCATGCAGACCGCGCTCAAGAATATGCCGGAGACGCCGCTCGAACCGCCGCCACATGTTGTCTCCGTTCATATCGACCCTGAAACCGGGCAACGCAGCGATAAGAACTCTGCTACAGAATGGTTCTACAGCGAATTCCAGCCGGAAGAAACCCCGCCGCCGGAAAACAAGCGCTCGCTCGAACGGATTTTCTAACCAATAGCGCGCCCGATGGTACACTACACCCGTTCAGGCCGATCAAGGCAGGAAACCAGAGCGGAACAGCAACAACGCACCCGGATCGCCCAAACCGCTGCCGTGCTGATCCTCGAACACGGGCTCACCGACTGGCGCGACGCCAAGCGCAAAGCTGCCCGCCAATTGTTGTTGCCGGAAAACAGCGCGCTGCCCGGTAACGATGAAATCGAAGCCGCGCTCTTTGAACACCAGTCATTGTTCGGCGGCGACGCTCATGTTTCACAACTGCGTACCCGCCGACTTCAGGCGCTGGTCTGGATGAATCGCCTCGCCGCTTTCTCGCCAAGACTTTACGGCGCACTCGCTGAAGGCTGGGGCGGCGAACACCAGGACATCCGCCTCGAATTGATCGCCGAAGATTCCAAAGCAGTGGAACTGCGATTGATTGATGAAAGCATTCGCTATCAGCCCCTTGCCGCTGCCGCTTCTGTCAATTCTGTCAAAAGCGCCGGCGCCACCCAAAGCGTTATGCTGCGAGCCGACGATGGCGCCAGTGAAGTCCTGCTGCGTATCGACACGCCGATCGCCCGGCAACAGCGCGGTAAACCGCCGCACCGCACGCTGGATCGTACGGCATTAAAAGCACTGCTGGAGTCTGATACCAGGGATTAGGGATCAAGAAGACGTTATTGCGAGCGGCCTTTAGCCGCGAGCGAAGCGTGGCGGGAAGCAATCCAGAAAAAATCTAAACCGCAAAGAACGCAAAAGAAAAACCATCTGCACAAAGCGTAGCGCATAAGTTGAACAGGCTGCGAGAAAGGTTCTTTGAAGCCCGCCCCTTTAAGGGTTTTGCCCACCACTCCTCCAGTGGCGCCTTCCTCGATCAAAATCGTTTCGGGGGCAAGCTCTTTCAAAGGGAGTTCTCCCTCTTCGCGGTTTTGCACCTTCGCGTAAGAATTTTTTTCTTTGTGTTCTTTGCAATTAGACCCGACCCCTGACCTCTGACAACCACTCCGCCGCCGTCAACGCAAAATACGTCAGGATCGCATCAGCACCCGCCCGTTTCATCGACAACAACGCTTCCAGCACACACGCCCGTTCATCGAGCCAGCCGTTCTGTGCTGCCGCCTTGAGCATCGTGTATTCGCCGGAGACCTGATACACCGCCGTCGGCACACCGAATGTCTCCTTGACCCGGCGCACAATATCGAGATACGGCAGGCCGGGTTTGACCATCACCATGTCGGCGCCTTCTTTCAAGTCCGCATAGACTTCCCAAAGCGCTTCGTCGCTGTTGCCCGGATCCATCTGATAGGTGTATTTGTTGCCGCCGCCAAGATTGCCAGCGGAACCCACAGCATCGCGGAACGGTCCGTAGAAATTCGAAGCGTATTTAGCCGAATAGGCCATGATCCGCGTATGGATCCGCTTTCGCGCATCGAGCGCATTGCGGATCGCGCCGATCCGACCGTCCATCATGTCAGACGGCGCCACGATGTCGGCGCCGGCCTCAGCGTGGCACAGCGCCTGTTTGACCAGCACTTCGATAGTCTCATCGTTCATCACATAACCGGTAGCATCGAGCAAACCGTCCTGACCGTGGCTGGTGTAAGGGTCGAGCGCCACATCGGTCATCACTCCCAGCATCGGAAATTCTTTTTTGAGGCGACGCACCGTCTCCGGCACCAGGCCGTCCGGATTCCACGCTTCGCGAGCGGTTTCGTCCTTGAGGCCAGCGTCGATCACCGGAAATAACGCCATCACCGGCACGCCCACTCGCACGCAACGTTCTGCCTCTTTCAGCAACAGATCAATACTTTTACGCGACACCCCCGGCAGCGAAAGCACCGCTTCCTCGCGCTTCTCACCCACCAGCACGAACACCGGATAAATGAAGTCGTTCGGGCTTAGCGAGTACTCACGCACGAGGTTTCGCGAAAAAGCGTCGCGACGCAAACGACGGGGGCGGCGGATCGGAAATTTTCCGGCAAACGCAAAAGTCATGAGGTACTCCGGCAAAAAACAAGGAAAAGTAAATGCTAACCGTCGAAACTGCCATTGGCAATCGTCGGTGTAAACCTGTGTAAAATTCTCAACTTTTTCTGGAACTTTCTCGAAACTCTTTTATCATACGAAGAGACGGTAACGTCTCCCGCTTTCCTCCCTGAGCGGGCGGCCTGCTCTTCCCCCACGGTAGAACAGGCTAGGCCCCGGATCACTCCCCTTGGTGCCGGGGCCTTTCTTTATCTGACACTTCTGAAATTCACTAATCGCTGCTGTGATTTATGACCGCTTATCACTTCCGGCGCAGCACGAATCCAAAAACACCGTTTGCATCTTCGCTTTGCGCCAATAATGTATTGCCGGTCTGCTTCGCGAACAATTGAAAATCACCGACGCTGCCGGAATCCGTCGCCGTAATACGCAATGTCTGCCCGGAAACCATCTCGCTCAACGCTTTTTTAGCGCGCAGAATCGGTAGCGGACACTTCAAACCGCAAGCATCAAGTTCCCGGTCGACAGGTATTCCAAACGCGGACATTCCAGGCGCTGAATGTGATAGTTTCATTGAGAAACAAGAGCGCTGGCGCGAATGCGCTCGACCAATGCCGTCGTTGATCGTTGAAAGCGGAAGGGAATAGCAACGAAACGGCCTCCATGCGCGATGACCTCGGCAGCGCCCGCCGTCGTCTCTGCCGAATAATCGCCGCCTTTGACCAGCACATCCGGCATCGTCTCGATAATCAGGGCTCGCGGTGTGTCGTCGTCAAACGGCACCACCAGATCGACGCATGCCAGCGCCGCCAACACTGCCATCCGGTCCTCCAACGTATTGAGCGGCCGGTCACTGCCCTTGTTCAAGCGGCGCACCGATGCGTCACTGTTGACCGCCACCACCAGCGCCGCGCCCAGTTGCCGCGCCTGCTCCAGATACGTCACATGGCCGCGATGCAACACATCAAACACGCCGTTGGTAAACACCAGCGGTCGCGGCAATTGCGCAACGCGTACCGACACTTCACCAGCCTCAACCATCTTGGCTGGATAACGCGGCGCAGGCAAATCAACCATCAGCCGTTATACTCGAAAATGCGAACGACTTGCTTGACGCCGCTGGTCTTGCGCGCAATCTCGGTCGCCTGCTCGCCTTCCTCTCTTTTGACGATACCCATCAGATAGACGATGCCGCGCTCAGTCACTACCTTGACGTGCGTTGGCGAAAAGTCGCTATCGACAAACCGTGTTTTCACTTTCGACGTGATAAAACTGTCGTTGGCGCGCGACGATAATTCAGATAATTGCCCAACCAACAACTCGTTCTGAACCGCGCGCACGCGGTCTTCTTTCGCGGCGATTCGGCCAGCGCCTTCCTTGGTCGCCACATCAGGCACCTCGCCGGTCAGCAGAATAATGCCGTTGTAGCTGGCTACGCCGACATGAACCTTGTCGCCATATTGCTCGTTAATCTTGAACATGATCGACGAGCTCATCGTCGCGTCGTCAAGCACGGAGCCGGTCGTCCGCCGGTCAGTCGCCACCACCACGCCGGTTGTCGCCACTCCGGCTACTAATACCGGCGCACAACCCGACATCAACACCGCGATCGACGCCAGCGCTGTTAACGCTACCAACGACATGACCCACTGTCGGGGCTGTGAAATTTTTTTCATCATCCTTCTTCTCCAAGTAAACGAACATCAATGGCATCACACAAACAATGCAGAATGAGCAGATGCACTTCCTGAATCCGTGCCGTCCGCGTATGCGGCACACACAGATGCACATCCTCCGCCGATAACATCTCGCCAATCGCGCCACCGCCCTTGCCGGTCAACGCCACGATGCGCATCTCGCGTTCCTGCGCAGCGACAATCGCCCGGATCACGTTACCGGAATTGCCGGAAGTTGACAACACCAACAACACATCACCGCGAACGCCAAACGCCCGTACCTGTTTTTCAAAAACGGCGTCAAACGCATAATCGTTACCGACCGCCGTCAGAATCGACGTGTCAGTCGTCAACGCGAGCGCCCGCAATTCCGGCCGTTCGCGCTCGAAACGCCCCACCAGTTCAGCGGCAAAATGCTGCGCATCGGCGGCGGAGCCACCATTGCCACAGGCCAGGATTTTGCCGTCGGCTAACAGGCATTCCGTCATCAACTGGCCAGCGCGCGCAATGTCCGGTGCCAGCAGTGCCGCTGCGCTCTGCTTTAAGCGGGCGCTGTCCAGAAAATGATCAACGATCCTCTGCTCGAAATTCGTGCTTTCCGTCATTGCTTACTTTCTTAAGCCATTTCCCCGAAGCAGATAGGTTAATGCGAAGCGTGCAAAATGTCACGCTGCCAATGTAACCGCTCTCCGTCGAGCGTCTCCAGCAGAACAGCGTCGAAGCGACACGGCGGCTCCTGCCCCAGCTCCGCCAGATAGCGCTCCGCCGCCCGCCACAACCGCTGCTGCTTTTGCGTGGAAATGCTGGCCGCCGCGCCGCCGAACGCCGACGAACCACGCAACCTGACCTCAACAAACACCAGCGCATCGCCATCGCGCGCGATGATGTCGATTTCCCCGTAGCGATTTCTCACATTGCGCGCCACGACAACCAGCCCCTGTTGCGCCAGAAAAGTTGCCGCCAGCGTTTCCGCGTCCTGCCCCCGCTTCTGGTCAGCAAGTGCGCGCGTTCGCGTTCCTTCGTTTCGCGTTCTTCCACTCATGGCGACGGAGCTTCCGTCGTTCCAGCCGGTTGCAAGCGGCCATCTATAAACGCTGCCAATTGTCCAGCGCGCGTCAGCCCTTCTTTGCGGCTGAAGCGAATATTGCCGGTCGCACCTTCAAGCTCCAGCATCTCCGGCGGGCCGTTCACAAACGCCGCCGCCGTCTGAAAAGCGTCGTACCCCAGCGCATACAACCGCGCCATCGCCGGCGATGCCGGTAGCGTCGGCAACGCCTTGAAACGCGCCGCAGAGGGCGTCACCAGCCAAGGAATCTCGACGACCCGCAAGCGATCAAACGCCGCCGCTTCAAACTGCTCCTGCCGCTGATAAATATGGCCGCTGGCGTACGTCGGCCACGTTTTCGTTTGCGCCCGTGCCAGCGCGGCATCATTGCCTTCAACCGCCAGCAATACCGCCGACGGCGACAGCGCCTCCAGCCGCGCCTTCAACGTCGCCACACCGTCCGCCGAAAATCGCACACGTTCCGGCGCTGTCACACCCAGGCGCAACCATTCGTCGATAAACGCATCGGCAAAGCGTTTCATCAGCGGCGTTTCATTGCTCAACACCACCGGCTTTCCCTCACGCCCCTCAATAAAAATCTCGCGCGCGAGAAAACGTGCGTCGCTTTCCACCGTCAACGTCAGCGGAAACACATTGGGCGGCAGCTTCGCGTCCTCATCCTCGAACTGCGTCAGCGTAATCGTCCAGACCAGCGGCGGCGCCGCCAACAGCGCCTTCAGATCGTCACGTACCAGCGGCCCTATCATCACCGACGCGCCGGCCTCAGCCGCCTGCCGGAAAGCCGCCACCGCCCCACCGTCGTCGTGCTCGATCACCAAACATGACTCCTTCGTCCGCGCCGCCTCGGCGGCAGCCATGAATCCCGCCTTCACCGCTTGCGCCGCACCGCTGTAATCCGACGTTTTGCCAGGCAAAATAAGCGCAATCAAAGGCGTTTTCGCGGACATTTTTGTAACCGCCTCCGGTGATGAAGGGCGCTGCTTGATGAGCGGCACATTTGTCCGCGCGCTTTCTCGTCCTTTGCCGCCACGCGCCGCTTCCACGGCTTCAAGTTGCTCCTGCACCGTCGGTTGCGGCGCAGTCCATCCCTTGTCGCCGGAAGGCGACGTTTGCGCCGCCGACGGCGCGATAAAAAGAAACAACACAGAAAACAACGCTAGAATGGCGCTTACCGCCGCCACCCCCATCGCCATCCATTTCCTGCCGTCAAATTCGCGCCAAACTTCTCTCACACCAAGCTCCGTCATGTCCCACGATTCCGCCCCAGCTTCCGATTCTGCGACGCCGGCTCCTTCCTCCGCCGCAACTCCCGCTCGCGTCTTTCGCGCCGAGAAGGGTACATTATATGTGCTCGCCACCCCGCTCGGGAATTTGCGCGACATCACCCTGCGTGCGCTCGACATCCTGGGTTCTGCCGACCACATCCTCGCCGAAGACACCCGAGTCTCCGCCAAACTGCTCGCCCATTACGGCATCAAAGCGCCGCTGCGCGCACTGCACGAACACAACGAACGCAAAAGCGTCGCTTCAGTGATCGAGCTCCTGCAACAAAATCACAGCATCGCCCTCATCAGCGATGCTGGCACCCCCGCCATCAGCGATCCCGGCGCACGGCTGGTCGCCGCCGTGCGCGAAGCCGCGCATCCCGTCGTGCCGATTCCCGGTCCGTGCGCATTGATCGCCGCCATCTCGGCAGCAGGATTGAACGCAGAACATTTTTACTTCGTCGGCTTCCTGCCTACCCCGGCCAAAGCGCGCCGCGTGCAGTTGGAAAAACTATCGGAAACACTGCGCGCGCTCAACGCCGCGCTGGTGCTCTACGAAGCGCCGCACCGCATCCGCCATACCCTCAGCGATCTCGCACAAGCCTTTCAAGAACCGCGCGACCTCATCATCGCCCGTGAACTGACCAAAACCTTTGAAACCATCCAGCGTATCCCGCTCGCCGAAGCCGTTGCCTGGCTCGACGCGCATCCCGACACCGAACGCGGCGAACTTGTCCTCATCGTCGATACCCCTGCGGCAGAACAACAAAACACCGCGCCGCGCGACACCAGCGCCGACGACGCAATACTGAACCGCTGGCTGCCGGCACTGCTCGAAGAACTGCCGCCCGCCCGCGCCGCCCGTGTTGCTGCGTTAGCAACAGGACTTCCGCGCGGAGTGATTTACGACAGGATTAAAGTTCGGCAAATGTAAGCGCCTACCAGCGTTTTACCGGTTCCAATGTACGAAAACGTGCCTAAAAAGCGCTGTTGCGTAAAGATTGAGCGAAAAGGCGTTCTTTTCGTCTTTGCATGGTGTTAACATAACCGGAGTTTCTCCCGTCGCCCGTTAATTCAAGGCACAGAAAAGAGAAAGCCCGGCAGTTTTCACTTCCGGGCGGATACGTAAAGTCTTTCGACTTCACTTATTGTAGCAACGGCTCTCACCCCGGATTACCACAACGGAAAAGATTGTAAAGGAGTTTTGTATGAAAAGCAATTTTTTATCGTCCACAAGAGATTCTCTTACCTTCGGCTTCGACATCGGCATCGCTTCGGTCGGCTGGTGCGTGCTGGGCGAGCAGCACATCGTTGATCTTGGGGTGCGTTGTTTTGACAAGGCAGAAACCGCCAAGGAAGGTGAATCGCTCAACCTCGCTCGCCGCACCGCCCGCCTTATGCGGCGGCGTTTGCGTCGCCGCGCATGGCGGTTGGTCAAACTGGTGCGTCTGTTGAAACGCGAAGGAGTGATCGACAGCATCCAATCCCTGCGCCAACCTTCCGCAAAATCACCCTGGCAGCTTCGCGTAGAGGGGCTGGATCGAAAACTCGCCCCGGAAGAATGGGCGCGTGTTCTCTATCACCTCTGCAAACATCGTGGCTTTTACTGGATCAGCCGCGCGGAAGAAAAGAAGGCCGAAGCAGACAGCGCGGGGGAAGGCGGCAAGGTCAAGAAGGGTCTGCAAGATACCAAGCGGCGCATGAATGAAAACAACTACCGAAGCGCTGCCGAGATGGTGTTGAAGGAATTTCCCGATGCGCAGCGCAACAAGCAGGGTGAATACACCAAGGCGCTTTCCCGCCTGCTGCTTGGCCAAGAGCTTGTCTTGTTGTTCGAGCGGCAGCGTGAGCACGGCAATCCTCACGCAACGCCTGATCTTGAAATGCGCATCGCCGGAAACGGCGACCGCAAAAGTGGTCTGTTCTGGGAACAGAAACCGCCGCTGTCCGGAAATGACCTGCTGAAGAAGCTGGGACGCTGCACTTTCGAGAAAAGCGAATACCGCGCGCCCAAAGCCAGCTTTACCGCTGAGCGTCATGTCTGGCTCACACGGCTGACCAATCTGCGCGTCGTCGTTGATGGAAATGCTCGTCCGCTCAATGAAGCCGAGCGCAGTGTTGCGCTGCCTCTACCCTACAATCAAGCCAGTGACCTTACCTACAAGCAATTGAAAAATGCCCTGATCAAGGCCGGCTTATTGCCAGAGGATGTCAAATTTTCCGGGCTGACTTATCCGACGCAGCAAACCGGCGATAAAGCTAAAGACCCGGAGTCCGAGCGGCTGATCAAACTACCGGCCTGGCAAGCATTACGTAAAACTCTCAAAGACAAAGGACTTGAAACCGAATGGCAGAGCATCGCCGGAGCCGCAACCGGAGGACACCCCGAGCAGCTCGACCAGATTGCCTGGGTGCTGAGCGTTTACAAGGATGGCGCTGAGGTAGAGCAAGAGCTGCGCAAGCTTTCCCTGCCGGGCGGAGAGAAAATGATCGAGGCTCTCAGCGAGATCAGCTTCGACAAATTCCACAACTTGTCCCTCAAGGCACTCCGCAAAATCGTCCCGCATATGGAAACCGGACTGCGCTACGACGAGGCATGTGAAAAAGCCGGGTACCACCACAGCCAGTTGTTCAAAGCCGGAGAAGGCCAGCAGAAATACCTGCCGCCTTTTTATTCCGGACGAGACAAAGATGGCCGTATGGTGTTCAATGATGAAGAGGATATTCCGCGTAACCCAGTGGTACTGCGCGCGCTCAATCAGGCGCGCAAAGTGTTGAATGCATTGGTAAGCCGTTATGGATCGCCTGCCGCCGTGCATATTGAAATGGCGCGGGATTTGTCGAAACCACTTAATGGGCACTTCACGGAAAATGGTCGTTACATTGAAGGTCGACGTGATATTGAAAAAGCACAAAAAGAATTTCAAAGCGAAAATCAGAAAAACAAAGACGAGTTCGTAAAACTCTTCGAGTTTGAACCAAAGAGCCGAGAGTTCGAGAAGTATCGACTTTACAACGAGCAACATGCGCAATGTGCCTACTGCCAACAACCGCTTGCGCAAAACGGCGTTGTACACAAGATTTTTAAGGCTGGCGAAGCGGAAATTGACCACGTCCTACCTTACTCGCGCAGTTTCGATAACAGCAAAAACAATCGCGTGCTGGTACATGCGGAATGTAACCGTAACAAAGGCAACCGTACACCCTATGAATATCTGACTTCATTTGCAGGAGGCGAAAACGGAGAGCGTTGGCGCAGTTTCGCTGCCTGGGTTGAAGGCAATAAGTCTTATCGGCTTGCCAAGCGCAGCCGTTTGTTGCGTAAAAATTTCGGCGAGAAAGAAGCCGGGGAATTCAAAGACCGCAATCTCAACGATACGCGCTACATCTGCAAATTCTTCAAGAACTACGTCGAGCGTCATCTGCAACTGGCCGAAGGCAGCGACAGTCAGCGTTGCGTCGTGCTCAGCGGACAACTCACGGCCTTTTTGCGTGCCCGCTGGGGGTTGGCCAAGGTGCGCAGCGACAGCGACCGTCATCACGCGCTCGACGCCGCCGTCGTTGCCGCATGCAGTCATGCCCTCGTCAAACGCCTGTCCGACTATTCTCGGCGCAAGGAATTGGAACAAGCCCGGAATGTCGTTGATGCGGAAACTGGAGAAATTATTGACCCGGCACTGTTGTCAAAATTGGAGCAGCATTTTCCTAAGCCTTGGGAATATTTCCGGGAAGAGCTTCTGCTGCGACTGAATACAGACGACCTCGCTTTGCTTAAAAGCCGGGTAGAACATTACGGCTATCCGCCGGAAGTCTTGGAAAATCTGCGCCCCCTGTTCGTTTCCCGTGCACCGCAACGCCGTAATAGTGGTGCCGCGCACGAGGAAACCATCTACGCAAAACCGCGACTTGCCCACAAACTCAAGGTGGAAGAAAAAACCAAGCAAGGAGAATCACGCCGAGCAGCTACTCCACAAGAACTGGAGAGTATGGTTATTGAACGGGTTGGAGTATTCGACACGACAGGCCAAGGAGAAAAGAAAAAATATCGGCTTACGGTTGATCGACTGAAAGATATTGTTGATCTCGAGCGAAACGAAAGAATGGTGCACGCCTTGCATCTCTGGCTTACTGAGCGAGGAGATGATCTCAAGCAACCAGGGACGAAAGCACTTCCGCGTAAACCACAAAAATCCGATCCGGAAAATGGACCGTTTACAGGCCCGGAAATCAAAACTGTTAAGATGAATGGAGGGAAAAAGTCTGGCATTCCGATCCGTGGCGGCATTGCCAAAAACGACACCATGTTGCGTGTGGATGTGTTCAGACATAAAACAGATAAAAAATATCACCTTGTACCCGTATATGTGCACCATACGGTGGCGAAAGAATTTCCAAATCGGGCAGTCGTCGCTTTCAAAGATGAAAGTGAATGGACACTCATTGATGAGGAAAATTTCGATTTTTGTTTTTCTCTTTACCCCAACGATCTGGTCAAAGTCAGCCTGAAAAATGAAATTCGTTCTGGATATTACGCCGGTTGTGATCGTGCTACAGGCGCAATCAACCTATGGGCGCATGACAGAAGCCAAGCTATCGGCAAGGATGGATTGATTCGAGGCATCGGCGTCAAAACAGCCTTGTGCATAGAAAAATTCCACGTTGACACTTTGGGCAACATCTACCCGGCCCCACCGGAGAAGCGCCGTGGTCTGGCGTAGTGTGATGATCTCCCGCCCGGCGCGTTTGCGGCGGGAGCATTATTCGCTGGCCATCGAGCAGGAAGAAACGGCTTTTATCCCATTTGAGGATATCGCTGTGATTGTCTTGAACCATCGCGAGATCACGCTGACTCATCCATTGCTGTCAGCTTGCGCAGAATATGGCATTGTCCTTTTTTCTACCGGCGACAACCATCAGCCGAACGGCGTATTTCTTCCTTATTTGCAGCACACGCGAACCGCCCGCATGTTGCGCCTGCAACTTGACATCGCCAAACCGGCAGCCAAGCAGGCATGGGCGGCAATCATTCGAAGCAAGATCACCAATCAGGCGCGTTGCCTGACCCTTGCCAAACGCGATGGCGCGAGAAGGTTGGAATCGTATGTGCGCCGTGTACGCTCGGGCGATCCGGAAAACTGTGAAGCGTCGGCGTCGGCACATTACTTTCCGCAGTTGTTCGGCGTCAGTTTTCATCGTAACCAGGAACGCTGGATCAACGCCGCGCTTGATTATGGCTATGCTGTCTTGCGCGGAACGATTGCACGCGGACTGGTTGCGCATGGGCTGCTGCCATCGCTTGGACTGTTTCATGCCAGCGAGCGAAACGCTTTCAACCTCGCTGATGACATCATCGAACCATTCCGCCCCATCGTCGATTTGCATGTCGTCAGCCAGCCGCTCATTGAGGAGCGCGAGTTGCTGCCCGCCGATAAGGTAGCGCTGGTGGCGTTGCTCAATATTGATGTCACCATGCCGCGCGGCGCAACGAGCGTGCTTACCGCGATTGAACAATGCATCGAAAGTTTCGTGCGGTTTTACGAAGGCGCTGCTGTCGAAACGCTGGAACTCCCGCTACTTGCCGGTTTGCGGCAGCACATCCGTGAGCATTGAAACGAGGCGCTACATGCGCATGCTTGTCTTTTTCGACCTTCCCGTCGTCACTCGCGCCGAACGCCGCGCCTATACCGTGTTCCGCCGTTTTCTCATCAACGATGGTTACGACATGCTTCAGTTCTCGGTCTATGCCAGAATTTTAAATGGGCACGATGCGGAAGAAAAACACTATCAGCGTTTGTCGGCAAACCTTCCTCCTGAAGGTTCCATCCGGGTTTTAACCGTTACGGAAAAGCAATACGCAGGCATGAAGTTGCTGGTCGGCCTGCCGCTTTTTCAGGAAAAAAAGGTCAATTCCCAGCAAATGCTTCTCTTCTGAAGCGCGTTTTTAAAAGGAAAACCCCCCGCCAACCCAAGCTGGACGGGGGATTTCTTCAGGCTAATTGTAGCAATCCGGGGTGAGAGAGGGAGCTACAACCGGTTATCTGAGTTGCTACCACAAGATATAATTGTAGCAATCCGGGGTGAGAGAGGGAGCTACAACACGTTTCCAGACTCTGTCGTAACAATAAACATTGTAGCAATCCGGGGTGAGAGAGGGAGCTACAACTGTTCTACGCGTCGTAGCTGCTGAGTATGCATTGTAGCAATCCGGGGTGAGAGAGGGAGCTACAACGCTTGCGATCTATCACACACTGAAACAACAATTGTAGCAATCCGGGGTGAGAGAGGGAGCTACAACGGAAAAGTTGAGCGCCTGACGTTAACAGCGATTGTAGCAATCCGGGGTGAGAGAGGGAGCTACAACGGTCGGCCACGTCAGCCGCGAAGTCGGGAGATTGTAGCAATCCGGGGTGAGAGAGGGAGCTACAACTTGAAGATTGTTGTAGAGCATGTCCAAACGATTGTAGCAATCCGGGGTGAGAGAGGGAGCTACAACTTCAACGATTGGCTTGAGTTCGCAAAAGTGATTGTAGCAATCCGGGGTGAGAGAGGGAGCTACAACCCGAGTAACACGCGCATGTCGGCAGCGATGATTGTAGCAATCCGGGGTGAGAGAGGGAGCTACAACCCGAAGACGAAAGGATCATCATGAGGATCAATTGTAGCAATCCGGGGTGAGAGAGGGAGCTACAACCATTTTTTTAGACACAACGATGTCGCCGACATTGTAGCAATCCGGGGTGAGAGAGGGAGCTACAACCCCGTGGCTTTCGGCGGCTAATTGATAGGTATTGTAGCAATCCGGGGTGAGAGAGGGAGCTACAACTTCAACGCTCAAACACGCTTGAGACATGTCATTGTAGCAATCCGGGGTGAGAGAGGGAGCTACAACGAAGAAACCTGTGGGGCGAAAAGCGCCAGCATTGTAGCAATCCGGGGTGAGAGAGGGAGCTACAACCCTAGATGCTCTATCTGTCTAACAGAATCAATTGTAGCAATCCGGGGTGAGAGAGGGAGCTACAACTGATCGTTGTTTATAGACCCAAGAGATATAATTGTAGCAATCCGGGGTGAGAGAGGGAGCTACAACTGATGGAACGGTTGAAAAAGAAACTTTAATATTGTAGCAATCCGGGGTGAGAGAGGGAGCTACAACATAAAAAATTGCGCGACGACTTTATTTCCTATTGTAGCAATCCGGGGTGAGAGAGGGAGCTACAACTGCCAAAGATGTTGAGAGCTATTGCATTGGATTGTAGCAATCCGGGGTGAGAGAGGGAGCTACAACGTTTCGGGAAGAATGCACGATTCTGGCGGGATTGTAGCAATCCGGGGTGAGAGAGGGAGCTACAACACTCATAGTCGCGTACCGTCCCTGCTAAAAATTGTAGCAATCCGGGGTGAGAGAGGGAGCTACAACAGCAGGGAAATGAACACGCCCTCGGCGTCGATTGTAGCAATCCGGAGTGAGAGAGAACTACAACGCGCCGCCAACAACGTAGTGACAACTCACGATTGAGCAACCTCTTCCGCCGGTTCAACATCAAACGGTGTCTTGAATATCAGCGAAGGCAGCGCCGTAGTCAGTACCGCATAGAGCAACAAACCGCCGAACAGCGCGTTGGTGATGCCGAAGCGTTCGTGCAAGATGCTCGCCAGCACCAGCGTAAAGACCAGTGTCGGAGCCAACGCCACTGAAATGCGCAGGCTGGCGGCAGTGCTTTCGCCGAACAGTCGGCGCTCGACCCAGCCCAGGGCGATGCGCAGCGGCAACATAACTATGGTCAGCGCCAGACCGATGCCCAACGCCGTCAGGCTCAAGGCGTCGGGGTGCACTTCAAGCCCAGCGCTGAAGAAATAAAGCGGCACGAAAAACGATGCGAACAGCCGTAGCGCGTGCATGTTGTCGTGCGAGGATAAACGCGGCATTCGCTTTTGCAGCAGACGCGCTATCAGTCCGACGATGAACGCGCCCACCAGGTAATACACGCCCAGTTCGTAGCTGACATAAGCGGCGATAACGCCCGCCACCACCAGCAGTGAAAATTCCGATCCTGGCGCATACGGCGCGATCCAGCGGTTTACCGCGATGAAAAAGAACGGCAACGCCACCACCATAGCTACCAGGGCGATGCCCGAAAGCGCCATATTCAGCGGATCATCGGCCTTGACCAGCACGAACAGCAGCGCCAACGCCAGCAGTTCTCCGGCGATGGCTTTGCTGGTGACCCAGAAGCGTTCGTTATCGTCCAGGCCCAGTCGCCCCAGTGTTTCGACGATGAACCCGGTGGAGGGCGTGAGCAGCGCCAACGCCAACAATCCTGCCGCCTGCCATTGCAAATCGGTGTAGTGCCACGCCAACCATCCCACTACCATGAGCATGATCACGCGCACGATCAAGTGCATCACCAGCGGCCACCGCCCGCGCTTGAGCGACGCCAGATCGACTTCCATTCCGGCGAACAGAAACAACGACGCAATTCCCAGCGTCGCCAGCGTCATCAGCAACGAATCGTGGAGTATCTCGCCGGAAACCAGCATTGCCAAAACACCCAGCGCGAGGCAGGTCAACGGCGCAGGAATTTTCCAACGCTGCAAAGCGCGCGGCACAACCAGCAACACAAAAATCAGCAGCAGATAGATCAGTTCCCGGCTCATGGCGTCAGAAGTTCATTGGTTAGGGATTATTTCGCTTTGCTACGCGCAGAATGATGGGAGGAGTTTAGCAAAGGTTTCCTAACGGTCAGGGCGTTTTCGATTGGCTTGCATATTTTTTTGCGTTGCCGCCCCCATCCCCTTCCTCCGCACGCGGGGGAAGGAGCTTCATCGCACGTGATCAACCTTTCCTGCCGCAGACCTCTTCTCGCACGCAGTGCGGCTCCATTCCCTCCCCCGCACGCGGGGGAGGGTTAGGGTGGGGGAGTGCCGGTGTAGTAAAGCGCACGACAGAGCCAAAACTGTTTGGGCTTTCCTCAGTTCTGGCTGAAAGCACGTTGCCGCTAATGGTTATCTTTCAAAAAGCAGCGTGGACAAGTACCGCTCGCCGGTGTCGGGGAGAATCGTCACGATGGTTTTCCCTTTGTTTTCCGGGCGCGAGGCAAGTTGAACCGCCGCCCACAGCGCCGCGCCGGAGGAGATGCCGACGAGCAGCCCTTCTGTGCTTGCGACATCGCGCCCGGCCTGGAAGGCGTCTTCGACTTTCACGGTGATTATTTCGTCGTAAATCTTCGTATTCAATGTTTCCGGCACGAAGCCGGCGCCGAGTCCCTGAATCTTGTGGGGGCCGGCGCGCCCTTCCGACAATATGGGCGAATCGAACGGCTCAACTGCAACGACTTTCACTCCGGAATTTCTGGATTTGAGGTATTCGCCCGCGCCGGTGATGGTGCCACCGGTGCCAATGCCCGCTACAAGGATATCGACTTTGCCGCCGGTGTCTTCCCAGATTTCGGGGCCGGTCGTTTCTTTATGGATTCGCGGGTTGGCGAGATTGGCGAACTGTCCGGGAATGAACGAGTTTGGAATTTCGGCGGCCAGTTCTTCCGCTTTGGCGATCGCGCCTTTCATTCCCTTTGCGCCCTCGGTCAACACCAGTTCCGCGCCGTAGGCCACCAACAGCTTGCGGCGCTCGATGCTCATCGTTTCCGGCATGGTGAGGATGATGCGGTATCCCCGTGCCGCCGCAACGGATGCCAGTCCGATGCCGGTATTGCCGCTGGTCGGTTCGATAATGACGGAGCCGGGTTTTAATTTCCCACTTTTTTCCGCTTCGTTGATCATAGCCAGGGCGATACGGTCTTTGACACTGCCGGCCGGGTTAAAGTATTCCAGCTTGCCAATGACGACCGCTTCCAGTTTCAGTTTTTTTGCGTATCCGTTCAGGCGAAGTAACGGGGTTTTTCCGATAAGCTCGGTTAAGCTATTGGCGATTCTTGACATTTCGGGGTCTCCTGTTTAAAATTGACTAAACATATCGTTATAGTATGTTTTATTTTTCAGCATGTCAACACCTGCGGAGAAGGATGTGGCTAAAATGACGCCGGAAACGGCCTGTATTCACGCCGTGCGCGACGCGACCCATTCCACCGGCGCGGTGGGGGTTCCCATTTATCAGTCGGCCACGTTTGCCCATCCAGGCGTCGGGCAAAGCACGGGGTACGATTATTCGCGGGCGCAAAATCCGACGCGGGAACACGTCGAAAAGCTGCTCGCCGCGCTTGAGGGTGGCGCAGAAGCGCTGGCTTTTTCGTCCGGGATGGCGGCGATAGCAACCCTGCTGGAGCTGTTGTCGCCCGGCGATGAATTGATCGCCACCGACGATTTGTACGGAGGCTCAGTCCGGCTGTTCAATAACGTCTCTGCGAAAAACGGGGTAATCGTGCGCTATGTCGATACGTCCGATCCGGCGGCAGTCAGCACGGCGATCACCGACAAAACCAAAGCCGTCTTTGTCGAAAGCCCCACCAACCCCATGATGAAGGTGAGCGACCTGGCCGCGATCAAGAAAACGATCGGAAACAAACAAATTCTTTTGATCGCGGACAACACTTTTCTGACGCCGTATTTCTGCAACCCGCTCGCGCTCGGCGCGGATATCGTGGTTCACAGCGCCACGAAATATCTTTCGGGGCACAATGACACGCTGGCGGGTTTCGTCGTCGTCCGCTCGCCCGAGATCGCCGAGAAACTTCGCCTTCTTCAAAAAACCATCGGCGCCGTGTTATCGCCGTTTGACGCCTTTCTCGTCACACGCGGAATCAAAACGCTCGCCATCCGCATGGAAAAAGCGCAAGAGAATGCGCTCAAGGTCGCGCACTGGCTCAGGAAACAAGCAAAGGTAACGGCGGTCCATTATGTCGGGCTGCCCGATCATCCGGCGTATGAGTTGTCGCGGCGACAAGCGCGCGGCTTCGGCTCAATGATCAGTTTTTCGGTGGACAGCGTGGAAACAGCAAGCACGATTTTGAACAACACAGAACTGATTCTGTTTGCCGAAAGCCTTGGCGGTGTCGAAACGCTGATCACCTATCCGATGACACAGACGCACGCTGATGTGCCGGAAGCAGAGCGTCTGGCGCGCGGGATAGATGAGAAGCTGTTGCGACTTTCGGTCGGCATCGAGGCAGCGGAAGATATTATCAACGATCTGGAAAGGGCGATGCGATGAAATACGATTTTGATACCGTGATCGATCGTCGCGGCACCCACTCGCTGAAATACGATTTTGCCCGCGAACGGGGAAAGCCCGATGGCGTGTTGCCGCTGTGGATCGCCGATATGGATTTTCCGGCGCCGCCGGAAGTTCTGGCCGATATTCAAAAGAGCGTCGCTCACGGCATTTTCGGTTATACCGAGGTTAAGAGCGACTACTACGACACAGTGATCGGCTGGTTCAACGCACGTTTCGGTTACCGCGTGTCGGCGAATGAAATCATCAAAGCGCCCGGCGTCGTTTTCGCTCTTGCGCAAGCGGTCAGGGCCTACACCCAACCGGGCGAAGCGGTGATGATACAAACGCCGGTTTATCCGCCGTTCTATGAAGTCATCCGCGACAACGGCAGGGCGCTGGTAACGAACCCTCTTCTCTATAAAGATGGAAAATACCTCATCGACTACGAGGACTTCGAGCGCAAAATCGTTGATCATGATGTCAAGCTGTTCATTCTGTGCAGCCCGCACAACCCCGTCGGGCGGGTATGGACGCAAAGTGAGCTTGAAGCGATGAACGAGATTTGCGAGCGGCGCGGCGTCATTATCGTGTCCGATGAAATTCATTGCGATTTCGTCTGGCCAGGGCACACGCACACCTGCTTTGGCCTGTTGAACGAAAACGCCGTGATCGCAACTGCGCCCAGCAAAACCTTCAATCTGGCGGGGTTGCAAGCCTCTCATCTCTTCGTAAAAAACGTCGGGCTTCGCAACAAGTTGAGAGCGGAAATCGGTCGAAGCGGCTACAGCCAGTTGAACACCTTGGGGCTGGTCGCCTGTCAAAGTGCCTACACCCACGGTGCCGCCTGGTTGGAAGAATTAAATCGCTACCTCGTGGAGAACATCCGTTTTTCGCGCGAGTTTTTGGCGACGCGCCTGCCGAGAATTCGGCTCGTTGAGCCGGAAGGAACGTATTTGCTCTGGCTGGATTTTTCGGATTATGCGCTCACCCAGAAAGAGCTGGATCGGCGCATCGCGGAAAACGCCAAACTCTGGCTAAGCAGCGGAACGGGGTTTGGGCAGGACGGCGAGGGGTTTCAACGCATCAACATCGCCTGCCCGCGGGCGACGCTGGCGGAAGCGTTGAGCAGGCTGGAAAAAGAATTCACATGAGAGCAAAAACATAATGCGCATTTCGGCAAAAGGACGGTACGCGCTTGCTGCGCTGGTTGAGATCGCGCGGCAGACGCAAAGAGGCGAAATCGTTTCGGTTGTCAGTATCTCCGAACGCCTGGGGATTTCAAAAATCTTTCTTGAACAAACCGCTGTGTCGTTGAAGAAAAGCGGCATCATCCAATCCATCAAAGGCGCCAGAGGCGGATACCAACTCACACGCGCAGCGAACAAAATTTCGGCGCTCGACGCGCTTGCCGCCGTGGAAAACACGCTTCTGGAAAAAACAGGGGATACGGTTTCCGCACAATCGCCCGCCACCGAAACTGCGTTGAGAGAGAAGGTGTTCGACCGGTTGGATAAGGCAATTGAAACTTGCCTCTCCGACGTCACGATTCAGGATTTGCTGGAATGCGCCGACCGGCAAAACAGCGAACAGGCGTTCATGTTGAATATGTAGAAGGAGCTTTGTCCGGGCGGCTTGAAGCCTGTCCTTACAGTCGTCCTTGATTCGACAACGCGCCCGCTCAAAACATAATCGAATAACGCGCGTCGATTGTGCTGTCATCGATGCCGAACCGGGTCATCATCGACCACTTCTGTGTCAGGCGCCAGGTCAGCCGAACGGCGTCCTGTAAGCCGTTGAGGCTTTTATCGAGGCCGATGGAAAGATTTTTGCCGAGCCGCTTGCTGACGGTGATGATCTGTGTTGTCGTGCCGTCTTCCATCTGCCCGGCGGCGATATTGATTTCATCGAATACGCCGCCGAACAATTCTTCGGTCAATGTTTCGCCGGAATCTCCGGCCAACATGCTGTTCAGCAAATGAAACAGAATCGCCGCATCGCCTTTGTCCATGTTCTCGGTGCCATGATCGAACAACAACCACGACAGCGTTTCGTTGCTCGGCATCGACGGGTTTGAATAAAGCGTTACGGTAGGGCGTATCGCCGTTCCTTTGACCGCCACGCCGGCATCGACCGACGAATTCTCACGAATCGCCAGAATATCGAGCGTCGGGTTGTCGAGCGGCCCCATGAACGAAATAATGCCGCGACGTATTTCGAGTTTCTGCCCGTAAGCGCGATAGACGCCTTCTTCCGTGCGCACATTTCCGAAAGCGGTCAACGCTTGATTGGGGCGAGCGCGCAGTTTCAATGTTCCCACCAACCTGGTGTCGATACCGTAACCGCGAAAGCGGAAGTTGTCGCCGAGATCAACATCAAATTGCACATTCGCCAGATTGACGCTCGGCTCCTGCGGTTGTTCGCCGACTACCACGACATCGTCGGACAAACCCGGCACATCGCTGTCGCGGTACTGGATACTGCCGTAATTGGTTTTGAGATTGCCGAGCAACGAAACACCCTGCTCGTCGTAACCCAGATCAGCACTCCCGGTCACCACCAAAGTCATGTCAGGCCGCCGGATCAAGCGCAAACGGTCGGCCTTGATCGCCAGCTTGGCGCGCGGTTTTCCTTCGCGCAGATCGACATCGCCAGTCATCGTCATTTCGCCGCGCCCCCCCTTGAACGCAAAACGTTCGATAGCGACACTTTGCTCGTTCAGCGCCAGTCTCACATTACCATCGTCCAACATAATGCCGGTTTCCGTATCGTGCACGGAAAGATTATCGCCGGTCATCGCGCCGCGATAGATGGGATGCCGCAAGGTGCCACTGTGCTGCGCATCCAAATGAATGCGCCCGGTCAACAGAATGTTGCCGCCAATCAGCGGCGCTATTTTCGCCAAATCGGGAACATCGCCCTGCGCACGCAGCGTAAAAGGCCGATCATTCATCGCCGTTCCTTCCGGCGCCGTCAACGCCATTTCACCATCGGCGCCGATTTTGCCATAACGCTCGCTTTCAACAGCGCCATGAAGCGAGAGCCGTGTATTCTTGATTTCCGCCCGTAGCCCGAGTTGCGATAAATACAACGGTTGCCATGTCGCACGCGATGTCAGCCTCAATTGCGCGTCGCCGCGCTCGCGGTGAATGTCGAGATAGCCCCGCAACGCCGAAAGCGCTTCGCCCTCCTGCGAAAAAGACCAACCTCCCGACAATACCAGATCGCCGCGCACCATTGTCGCCACGTTTTTCCCCGCCAACTTCAACCATTGCGCCATCTCGACGTTTTCAATCGTTCCCTCGCTGCGCCAATGCCCCGGCTGCCATACCGCGCTCTTCAATCGCACACGGCTACCGTTGCCAACCAGCACTCCCTCTCCGATATTCAACTTGACCTTCTCCCCTGCCGTCTCCACCGCAATCGGCAGCGGCGCTTCCAGCCGTATCGGCGCCTGCGGATGCTTCACGTCAAAACGCGACAGCGAACCTTGCCAGCGCGCTGACGGCATCTCCCAACGACCGCGCACGGCCGCCGCAACCTCGACCGGCTGCGCTGCCGCTTCTCCCTGCGCCGTCAACGTCGCCTGATGCATGGCCGGTGTGCCGCTCAACACCAGCGCTAACGTTTTCCATGATGTGCCGGCCGCCTCGATGCTTTCAACTTCGATACGGGCATTGAGCGGTAAAGCATCCAGCGACGACGACGCATCCCATTGCGTATCTGCCGTGAACTGCGCCCTCTGCACCCGAATATCACCGACGCGCAAGCTGTTAGCCTCACCTTGCGCATACAACGTCAAATGCGAAAATGCGCCACGCAATTCGCCGCTTCCATGTACCCGTCCACTCAGATCGTCCGGTCCGCCTCCCTGCCATTGCGCCAGATCGGGAACATCTGCCTCAAAATGCAGCACATCCTTTTCCGCGCCGAGCGCGCCATCGACTGTCAGCCGTGTGCCGCGCGGTTTTTCGCCAAGCTGTAGCCAGCCCTTCACCTGCTTGAGGTGGTCCTCCGCCCACTGCGCTTCGCCCTCTCCGTTCAACGCTTGCGCCAACCATTGGCTCGACCGCAGCGCATAGCGCACGCGAAAATCGACCGCCGGCGTCAATACGCCATCGACACCGAAGTCGCCACCGATTCGCCCCGCTGGCGCGCCGAAAGCAGCAGGGTTCACTTCATCGAAAGTTCCTTTCATGGTCAGGGCTTGTGCCTTGAGATCGTATTGCCCGGAAAACCTCGCCACCGCGCCGTGGTATTTCACTTGCGCGTCTTTCACCGCCAACTGTTGCGGCTTCGTGGGATCGACCCACGCCAACCCGAATTTCGCCGCCACTTGATACAGCGTATCCGCCACATCGACCGTCGCTTCCGGCGCTCGATACCGTCCCTGCAACCACACTTCACCGCTCGTTTTACTTTTCGGCGCGCTGCTCGCAAGCGCCGACGCATCCACATTGTTCAACGCCAACCGCGCCCGCAACTGGTCTTCGTGTAACCACCCCTGCCCCTCTATCTTCGCGCCGCCGAGCGCATTTACATTAAGCCCATAAAAAGCAACCTGGTCTTCCTGCACTTCAAATTCGCTGGTCAGCGCTTCAATCGGAATACGATGACGATCAGCAGCGCCCGCCATTGTATTGGTCACCCGCAACTGGCCTCGCGCTAATTTGCCCGGCAGCGGCTCCACATCCAGCGCCACAGTAAATTTCCCTTCCGGCAGACCAGGGAAAATTTTGGCCGGATTCAGATCGACCGCTCGCAATGTCACTTCGTGGAACATCGAATAGATGTAAGGTGCGAAAAAATCGAATCGGCCATCACTCTCGATATTCATGTGCTCGCCGAACACCTGTCCATTCAAATGAAAATCACGCAGATTACCGTCGATGTTCAGATCAAAACCGACCGGAAGTTCCTCAAACGCGCCGCGATACGAAACCACACCGCCAACGATAAACGGTGCCGTGCCATCGACTCCAAGCGCACCATTGAATACGCCGCGCTCCGCCTCCAGGTGGTTGATACTGACCATGTGCCAATCGCCGGTGCTTTTCAGCGACAACTCCATCGCATCGAAGCGTATTTTTCCCCAGGAGAAATGTTGCAAAGTCAACGTATCGACTTTGATCGCCAATGGCAGTTTCAGCGATTGTGGCGGTGGCGGCGGTTCTTTCGGCACGATTTCGGACAGCCGTGGTTTGGAGACGACGGACAACGTTCCCGCCTCCAGTGTCGAGATCGTCAATTCACGATGCAACAGGTTGTGTCGCAGCAACGTTCGCAAATTCCAGCGCCAATGCGCATGATCGAGCGCCAGCCGCATGGTGGCGCCGTCGTAAACCAGATCATGAACAGTGACCTCATCGAGCAAATTGCCTTCCAGCGCCTGCAACGACACAACGCCGGTTTTGTTCACCTGCGCGATCAGCCAGACACGGCCTCTTTCCGATTGCAGCAACGCAATCGTTGTTCCGATCGCCGCGATTAACACGGCCACCAGCACCAGCGCGGTATACAACGTGTAACGCAGCCAGCGCCACCGACGGCGTTGGGGCTGAGCAATTTTCACGTTCGCCATGATCGCGCCTCAAAGCAACATGCCGAGGCTGAAATAAAAACGCCAGGCCTGATCGTTGACCCCATACGCCAGATCCGTGCCCAGCATTCCGACCGGACTGGCCCAGCGCACACCGACGCCGACGCCGGTTTTGCCGCGCCAATCAGCCCAGCAATTCGCGGCATCACCGTAATCGGTAAATACCGCCGCCCGCCAGTCCTTATAGACCGTGTGTTGATATTCAAGTGAACTGGTCGCCAACACTCGCCCCGGCCATGCCGTCACCCGATGAATGATCCCCAACGATTGATAATCGTAACCGCGCACGCTGTTGCTGCCGCCAGCGCGAAACAGATAATCGCTCGGCACTTTTTCCGGATGATAGGTAAAGTTTTCTCCGATCTCCAATCGCGCCAGCGCTACGTTTTTGTCCCCGACCGGCCAGTATTGCACCCCGCGCCCATACAAACGGGCAAAACTCTCATCGGTTGCCAAACCTTTGAGCGCAACGCTTCCTTCCAGTTGCACGATATTGCCACTGCGTGGATTACGTTGCGTCCGCACATCGTGCCGAACCCAACGGTAACTGAATGGCAACGCCTTCAACGTATCCTCGGCTCCGTAATCATCGCGTCGGCGCTCACGCACGAATTCAACGCTCATCATCCGGTCGATCAAATCACCGTTTTGAGCACGCGATACGCCCAGCTTACCGACGCGCGAACGGATTCCCTGCAGGTTGCTGTCGTTAAAGGCCGCATACAGCCGATGCCCATAGCCATTCTGATTTTTTGGGAAACTCAGCCCTACCTCCGCCTGCTGTTCCTTCTTGCTCAGATTCAGCAGACTGTCGAACACCCAACCGCGTCCCAGAATATTGTTATAGGTATATTTGGTTTGTATCCGCGGCCCGTAGTTGGTGCTGTAACCAACGCCGAGATCGAGCCGGTTATGCGGCATTTCCTGCACTGTAATCACCACTGGCGTCACATACGGAGCTTCTTCGCTCGGTTGCGCTTCGACCACCACACCGCTGAAATATGGCAAACCCTGCAACGCGCTTTGTAAATTCAACAAATCACGCCGCTGATATGCATCGCCGGGCTTGAAGCGAATCAAGTCGCGCAATACTTTCTCTGGATAATTCTCCAGACCGATAATGGACACCTCGCCGAACACATAAGCCGTGCCGCTGGCGATCTCCAGCATCAATGTCGCCTGATGTGTTTTGGGGTCGATCTCCGCCTTGCTGTCGGCGATTGTTGCCGTAGCGTAACGGCGCGAAGCGATGTAATCGAGCACGCGACGCTTGCTGTCGTCCCACGCCGCTTGATCGAACGGTGCTCCCTCCGGCAAACGCCACAACCAGCGCTCCAGCGCGCGCCGGAACTGCGTCATCATCACTTCGTCCTGCTCGATCGCGCCGGTGACGCGCACATCGACTTTCGCCACAATGACTTGCGGCCCCGGTACGACCTTGAGAGATACTGTCGTTCCGTTATCCCTTTGCGTTACCTGCGTCGTCGTTTCCGCTTCAAAATATCCTTGCGTTTTCAGTAACGACTGAACATTTTGCGGCGCTTGATCCACCAGCAACAAAAAATCTTCGCCGGAAAGGTCCTTGCGTTTCTGCATCCGGTAAAGATCAAGATATTTTTGCAGAAAGCCGCTCACCGCGCCGGGTGCGTCCAGTTCAATCCGGTAGCCGCCCATCGCCGGAGCAGCAGGTTCCTCATCGCTCTCTTCACGGTTGGCGCGTTGGTCGCTCTTGTCGCTCTTGTCGCTCTTGTCAGCGGCGTTGTTTCCGGCCGCTGTTACCGGCGGTGTTTCGCTTTTCTCTCCCGCCGTCGGCGCCTGCCCCCAAACCGCCGATGCCATGAATCCGGCGATAAACAAAACTCCGATTTTCCATCGGGTATTTTTCACGGCAAGCGTTTCACCGAAAACCATGGATCTGCTGTCAAAGAAGCACCGATGCCATTCGCTCGGGACGCTATCCCCGACACACGCTGGCGTTCACCAACAGCAGTTCTCTTGCCTGATCGCCGCGCTTGCCCTTGAGTAAAACGTTTTGTCCGGCAACCAACGGTTTCAACATTGCCGCGCCGACATCTTCGGCGCGCGTCAACGCAATGCCGTTAGCACTTTGCAGCACGTCGCCCGCGCGCAGGCCGAGCATCGCGGCGTAACCGTTATCGGTGCGCACTGCCAGCCCGCCGCCTTTGGCTTCCAGCAGCGCGTAAAACACTTCCGGCTGCATCGAAGCGCCTTGCAGCAATTCGGTGTTGAGGCGCACGACAGCGCCCTTGAAGCCGGTTGGGACGCAAGCGCCAGCAGACGCACTCGCAGACGCACCCGCAGATATGCCAACTACCGCCTTGCCCGCCGCTGGGTTCTCTTCGCGTTTTTCTCCGTTTTTCCCCGTGCTCTTCTCTTCCGCCCGTAGCAGTATTCGTCGTTCCGCGCCCGAAGATTCGCGCAGAACCATCGCGTTCGGCTCAATCCGGACTAACGTCGCCTTCCCAACCGGCTGTGCGGCGACTTCGTCGCCCGCTCGCGCAATATAAACGCCCTGCCCGATCCGGAACACGGCATAGCCCTGCCCTTCGTTTTCCGCAATCAACCCCAACAAGCGCAGATCACCCTCAAGAACAACATCCCCGGGTTTTCCCGCCGGCGCCATCGGTACGCTGCCAAACAGCGGCGTCGCACGCAACACAGTAGCCGGCGATTCGACCGCCGCCGGCGTAATACGGACGGGCTTCGGCCCCAAGGCGTACCACACCCACCAGGCGATCGCCACAGCCAGCGCAACAGCGCCCAGCACTATCGCCAGCCCGTTCGCAAAAGCCTCCAGCTTTTCACGGAGACGGGTAGCGCGGGAAACAAGGCGGGAGGTCATAGGCAGCGGGTTCGTGGCAAAAACGTCATTGAAAACAGGGAAGTTCATTCGCATTGTACACATCCGGCGCAACCTTCGCTCTATCATATACAAAAGCAACCGTTATAATTGTCTAATTCTGCCCAGTCTTTTTTTCCGACCACCATGAATGTTGCTTCTTTGCAAACTGCCGCTGACCGCGCCCGGAAAAACTGCGTCGTAATCACCCAACATCCGGGAAGCCAATGACCGTTACGATCAAAACCGCCGATGAGATCGCCGCAATGCGGGTTGCCTGCCGACTCGCGTCGGAAGTGCTCGACTATATCGTGCCTTACGTCAAGGCTGGCGTGACGACCGCCGAACTCAATCGCCTGTGCCACGATTATCAGGTCAACGTTCTGGGCGTCATTCCGGCGCCGCTCAATTACGCGCCGCCCGGGCACGCGCCTTACCCGGCGTCGGTGTGCATTTCGCTCAACCACGTCGTCTGCCACGGCATCCCCGGCCCGAAGAGGCTGAAAGCGGGCGATATTCTGAATATCGACGTCACCGTGATCAAAGACGGTTTCTACGGTGATTCGAGCCGGATGTATTGCGTCGGCACACCGTCGATTTTAGCCAAGCGCCTGGTTGACATCACTTATCAGGCAATGTGGCGCGGCATCCGCGTAGTGCGCCCCGGCGCACACTTGGGCGACATCGGCCACGCCATTCAGCGTTTCGCCGAAGCGCACCATTTTTCGGTCGTGCGCGAGTTCTGCGGACACGGCATCGGCCGTCAATTCCACGAAGACCCGCAAATCCTGCACTATGGACACCCTGGCACCGGCCTCGAATTGCAGGAAGGCATGATCTTCACCATCGAGCCAATGATCAACGCTGGGCGCCATCACTTACGCCTGCTGGCCGACGGTTGGACCGCCGTCACCGCTGATCATTCGCTGTCGGCGCAATGGGAGCACACCGTGCTCGTCACCGCCGACGGCGTCGAAGTGCTCACCGTCTCCTCCGGGTCGCCAGCGCCGCCGCCTGTTTCTTAGATCGTTTTCGGTTTGAGTGGATATTCCAGTGAAGATACGCCACACTTTGTGCCCTCTTTTGAAAGGGGGTATCCGCCAGAGATGGGCGGGGGTTTGTCGGGGCTTCCTCTCCCGTGAGGAGAGAGGGTAAAAGGCGTATGCTGACGCCGGAACAACTGGCCGCGCACAAAACAGCGTTAAACGATGCTCGCCACGCTTTACGCGACGCTTTCATGGCGCGCCCCGATACTTCGCTGCTGCTTCGTCGACACAGCGCGCTCATCGACCGCTTGCTGCGCGCGTTGTGGCGTTCCTTGGCGCCCTCATTGCCCGCTGCCGTTACCCGTCACAGTACATTGATCGCTACCGGCGGCTACGGACGCGGCGCGCTGTTTCCTTACTCCGACATCGACATTGCCGTCATTCTTCCGGCACCGCCCGATGAAGCAATCCGTACCGCCCTCGCCCACTTTGAAACCATGTTGTGGGATGCCGGGCTTGCCGTCGGTTACGCCGTGCGCACACTCGATGAACTGCGTGCTATCGACGCGCTCGACATCACCGTACAAACCGCATTGATCGAACACCGCTATCTTGCCGGTTCGCAGTCGTTATACCATCGCTTTGAAGAAACGCTGACGGCGCGACTGACCTTCTCGCATTTTTTTGAGGCCAAGCGCTTTGAACAGGAACAACGTCACCTGAAATACCGCGACGTACTCTACAACCTTGAACCGAACCTGAAAGAAAGCCCCGGCGGCCTGCGCGATGTGCATATACTGCGCTGGCTGACGCGCGCCGCCGGTTTCGGCTTCCGCTGGAAGCAGATCATCGACCACGGCCTGCTCACCGCCGCCGAAGCGCACGCACTGCAACAACAGGAACATTGGCTCAACACTCTGCGCGTCCGGCTGCATTACTTGGCGGGCAATGCTGAAGAGCAGTTATGCTTTGATCACCAAACCGCGCTCGCCGAACAAATGCACATCGCCGGCAAAGGGTCACGTCGCCCCGGTGAAATCCTGATGCAACGCTATTACCGCGCCGCGCAGACCATCCGCTGTCTCAACACGCTGCTGTTACAAGTTCTCGAAGAGCGTTTCGCGTCGCCTCCGAAAGCCAGGCCGCTCGACGCTTACTTTACGCAACGCGGCGATCTGCTCGACATCGACGACCCGCATCGATTGACGCACACGCCGTCGGTTTTATTCGACACTTTTCTGCACTGGCAGCGCAATCCTGAAATTGTCGGCCTGTCGTCCCGTACTTTGCGTGCGCTGAACAATGCCCGCTCTCAGATTAACCGCGCCTTTCGCATCGATCCGGCCAACCGCGCCAAGTTTATTGAAATCTTCCGGGCGTCGCGTGGTGTTCTGCACGCACTACGATTAATGAATCTCTACGGTCTGCTCGGTCAATATTTACCACCATTCGGCCGCATCGTCGGCCAAATGCAGCATGACCTCTTTCATGTTTACGCTGTCGATGAACACACCCTGATGACAGTGCGCAATCTGCGGCGTTTCAAAGACGGCAATTACGCCTACGAATACCCGCTGTGCTCACGCTTGATGAACGACTTCGCGCACCCCGAAGTTCTGTACCTGGCTGCCTTGTTTCACGACATCGCCAAGGGCCGTGGCGGCGATCACGCGCTGCGCGGCAGCTTCGTTGCCCGTCGTTTCTGCGCGCAACATCCGGTCCCCAAAAGTGATGCGGCGTTGATCGTCTGGCTGGTGCGCGAGCATCTGTTCATGTCGCTCGTCGCCCAGAAGGAAGACATTTCCGACCCGGCCATCGTCGCCCGTTTTGCGCGACGTATTGGCTCGGAGCGCCGTTTGATCGCGCTGTATCTGATGACCATCGCCGACATTCGCGCTACCGGCCCCAAAGTGTGGAATCCATGGAAAGCACAGTTGCTCGAAACCCTTTTTCTTACCGCCCGCGCCTATTTGCGCAAGCGCGGCAGCGACGACGCCGATTCGATTGCACAAAAGCAACATGGCGCTCGCGAACAACTGCAAGCACGCGGGTTGGAGGAGCCATCTGCCCTATGGCAGGCTCTTGATACGGTCTATTTTCAACGTCATAGCATCGACGACATGTGCTGGCACGCAGTCGAACTGTGTGATTGCTTTGACGCGGAAAGGCCCATCGTGCGCGTTCAACCGTTACCGAAAAACATCGGCCTGAAAATCATGGTCTATCTGCGTGACCGCCCCGGTCTGTTCGCACAACTGTGCCATTTTTTCGGGCGCTCTCATTTAAGCATTCTCGACGCGCGCATCCATACCACACGCCGCGGTTATGCACTCGATACCTTCACCGTTCACGCCATCGATCCACGTTATCTCGATGCCGCCACGCATCCGGCGCTTGAGGCGTCGTTAGGCTGTTTCCTGCAACAGCCGCCGCCGCCGGCGCCATTGCCAATGGGAAAAAAGAACCGCCGATTGCAACATTTTCCTCTGCCGCCGCACATTCACATCACTGCCGACGATGACCAGCGCCGTTACTTGCTTGAAGTTATCGCCGGCGATCGCACCGGCCTGCTCGCCCATCTGGCACACACCCTCGCCAACGCCAACGTCAACGTCGAAAGCGCCCGCATCAACACCCTCGGCGAGCGCGTCGAAGACGTTTTCGTGATTTCCGGCGAAAGACTGGAAAACCCGGCTCAGCGTGTCGCGCTGGAAGCCGAGTTGCAAAAAGTGCTGCTTGCGCCCTGAACGGGCGCAAGTCCGTATGAAACCGATCCGAATTTTGTCCCTTCAAAACGTCCCGAGGTAATCCGCTTTACCAATCGACACGCCGTTGTGGCGCAAAATGTTATACGCGGTAGTAATGTGAAAATAAATATTCGGCAATGCATGCCGCAATAAAAAGGTTTCGCCGCGCATCGGCTTGTCTCTGCGCGGCAAAAGAATCTCACGGCTTTCGCTGCCAGCAAAACCCGCCGCCTTGACCGCCTTCAGATATGCGACGGTCTTGGCAATACGATTCTGCAATTCGACAAAACTGGTTTCGCAGTCCTCAAAACTCGGCGACTCCTGTCCGGTTAGGCGCGCCGCGCAGCTCTTGGTCATATCGCTGACCAGTTGCACCTGACGCACCAATGGAAACATGTCAGGAAACAGCCGCGCTTCCAGCAACACGCTTTCCTTGATCTTGCGTTCAGCGCAAAACGCTACGGCCTTGTCGAGCAGGTGTGACAAATTGTTCAGTACGCAAATGTTGCTTTCTACGGCCAGTTGGTAATACGAAATATTCATGGTGCCAGCTCCTGTCAGCATTGGTTTAAAGATTTTATGATATGCCTGGTTTGCCCGCCTGTGAAGCGATAAAGCGTTTTCCTCCGTAACATGCGACAATAATGCCCTCGTCGGTGGTCGGCGGGGAATACACCTCCGAATGACTTGTCAACAGAACAAAGTAAGACCCATGGCTCAATACGTCTATACCATGAACCGTGTCAGCAAGACCGTGCCACCGAAACGGCAGATCTTGAAAGACATTTCGCTCTCCTTTTTTCCGGGCGCCAAAATCGGCGTGCTCGGTCTCAACGGCGCCGGCAAATCGACGCTGCTGAAAATCATGGCCGGGATCGACAAGGAGATCGACGGCGAAGCCGTCCCGATGCCGGGTCTGAGTATCGGCTATCTGCCGCAGGAACCGCAACTCGATCCGCAGCAAACCGTTCGTCAGGCAGTGGAGGAAGGTATCGGCGGCGTGTTGGCGGCGCAGAAGCGGCTGGAAGAAGTGTATGCCGAATACGCCGAGCCCGATGCTGATTTCGACAAGCTCGCTGCCGAGCAAGCCGAGTTGGAAGCGATCATCGCTGCCGGTAGCGGCGACAGCGCCGAAGCGCAACTGGAAATCGCCGCCGACGCTTTGCGTTTGCCGCCTTGGGAAGCCTCCATCGCGCAACTGTCAGGCGGTGAGAAACGCCGCGTCGCGCTGTGCCGTTTGCTCTTGTCGAAGCCGGACATGCTGCTGCTCGATGAGCCGACCAACCATCTCGACGCCGAATCGGTCGAATGGCTCGAACAGTTCCTCTACCGCTTTCCCGGTACGGTTGTCGCCATCACGCACGACCGTTACTTCCTCGACAACGCCGCCGAGTGGATTCTTGAACTCGATCGCGGTTACGGTATCCCCTGGAAGGGCAATTACAGCAGTTGGCTTGACCAGAAAGAACAGCGGTTGGAGCAGGAGCAGAAAGCCGAGGACGCCCGCACCCGTGCGATGAAAAAAGAACTGGAATGGGTGCGGCAAAATCCGAAAGGCCGTCAGGCAAAAAGTAAAGCGCGCTTGACGCGCTTCGAGGAGTTGTCCGATCACGAACATCAAAAGCGCAACGAGACCAACGAAATTTTCATTCCGGTCGCCGAACGGCTGGGCAAGGAAGTCATCGAATTCAAAAACGTTTCTAAAAGCTTCGGCGATCGCGTTCTGATCGACAACCTCAGCTTCAAAGTGCCGCCTGGCGCTATCGTCGGTGTTATTGGTCCAAACGGCGCCGGTAAATCCACCCTGTTCAAACTCATCACCGGCAAAGAGCAACCCGACAGCGGCAGCATCGCCATCGGCCACACCGTCGCGTTGTCCACCGTTGATCAAACCCGCGAAGCGCTGGAAGGCGACAAAACCGTCTGGGAAGATGTCTCCGGCGGATTGGATCTGCTCACCGTCGGCAAATTCGTTTTGTCGAGCCGCGCTTATCTGGGACGTTTCAATTTCAAAGGCAACGATCAACAGAAGCCGGTGAAAAACCTGTCCGGTGGCGAGCGCGGTCGTCTGCATCTGGCAAAGATGTTGGCCAAAGGCGGCAACGTGTTATTGCTCGACGAACCGTCCAACGACCTCGACGTCGAAACCCTGCGCGCGCTCGAAGATGCGTTGCTCGAATTCGCCGGTTCGGTGATGGTGATCAGCCACGACCGCTGGTTCCTCGACCGCATCTGCACGCACATTCTCGCCGCCGAAGGCGACAGCCAATGGGTTTTCTTCGACGGCAACTATCATGAATACGAAGCCGACAAAATCAAGCGATTGGGCGAAGAAGGCGCACGACCGAAACGGGTACGGTTCAAAGGACTGAAGTAGTCGGTATAGTGTCTATTTCTGGGGTGGAGACAATCATGGAACATTGGATTGACGGAGCGGCGAAGAAGTTTGACCCTGACGGTATCGACAGGAAAATTCAAGGCGGTGCATCGGTCTCCCTCCAGTTTCCCGGACTTGACCATTACAACAACGACACGACGCTCCGCCAACTCGATCAGCTCTGCGCCAAACATGGCGAACGTCTGCGCCTGCGGTTTTATTGGCATGATTCCGATAAACCATTCGATTTCAAGGTGCTCCTGAAAATTCCTCACTTGACGTCTCTCTGCGTGGATTGCATGGAAAGCACCGAGAACACTCATGCGCTGAAGGAACTGAAAAATCTCAGAAATCTGGAACTGGGTATTGAATTAAAAGAACCAGAAATACTGAAATTTCTGAACTCCAGGGATCTGACAAGCCTGATGCTTGGTGGAAAAAACAAATCCTTGGATCTGAAATATCTTGGACATTTTGAAGGCCTGAGAAAACTCTCGCTTGGCGGACATCAAAAAAACATTGAGGCTGTGGGTGAGTTGGCCAAGCTCGAATCTTTATCTCTGGTACCAACCGGAAAGGCGCCCGTTTCTTTTGTGAATCACTTGAAGCGGCTGAGGCATCTGGAATTTGTTGGTGGCAGCAAGGAAAATATCGATGAAATCGAGGTTAACGCCATCGAGCACCTTGAAATCCATTTTGTGCGCGGCTTTAATGATGTCGGCGATGCGTCAAGATTTCATCATCTGAAGCAGCTTCACATTTCGGATAATATCCGGCTTGCCGGGATCAGATTTGGCAAGGAACTTCCATTTCTGGAAGTTATAACGATAAAAAACTGCAAAACCCTGGGTTTTATCGAAGGCTTTGAGAAGTTACCGTCTTTGAAGCATGTCTGGATTTGGCGAACGAACCTCGATTTCAATAACATCAACCATAAACTGCCGGCCTCATTAAAGAATTTTTCGTTTTTCACGTCGAGCAAAAAAGAGAATGATAGGATAAATTCGGAACTTCGCATGAAAGGGTACAACGCCTACTCCGCCAAAGAAGCGCTGTCGATCTTTCATTTGTGAAAAGCGACTGCACGACTTTTCCCGTTCGCGACAACCACTGGGCAATCACCATAACGCTCACTACGATTAGCCAACTTAACCGACAAAGCGCGCAAAATGCAAGCCACAGTACATGCGGCAAAGAGCAATCTTTCAAAGCTGATTGAAGCAGCGTCATCGAGCGAAGAGATCATCATCGCCGAGGAAAAGTTGCCCGTGGCTAAAATGGCTCCTTGATACCGCCCGACAAATTGGAGCGAACCGATGACGTCACCATCTCCGGCCTCATGCGGGCCTTTCGCCGACACTGCCGTTGCAGCGTTTCCTTCCAGTTTGCGCGCGTTAGCGCAGGACACTGCGCGGAATCTTGCCACCAGCGTAGACGATGGCTATCGTAGCCAATCGTACCGGATGAATGTACTGGGCGAGAATGTCCATATTCCTTATCGCCTGCATTTTTTGTCCGACGCCATTCCCCGCCAATATCTGAATCAAAGGTCGCTGCTCGCTCGGTGCCTGATGTCACGGAGCACGAACGGTTACTGTCGGCAGATCGCGCTCAGATCCATCCTTGCGCTCAAAGAAGCCTGGGTCATTCCGTTCATCGCACTCCCGATCGGAGAATACGTCGTGGAAATTGTTCAGGATATTCAATCATCTCTTCCGTTGCTGGATCGCGACATCTATGCAAACTTCGTTCGTGAAAATCGGCCTGCCATGCAGTTGCTGCGGTCCAGAGCCGCCAGCTATTGGGATTGCTACCATCGCCGCGCCTATCCTGACAAAAGAGCCTATCCCGGAATGGCAGTGCTCAACCAACTTGAACAATGGGCTGGCGGATGATTGCCGACACTTCAAATAGACGCGGACAGGATAATCTTTTTTGCCTTGATAAAAAGAACAAATAAAAACAACAGTCCAAGGGCAAAGGGGAAAAACAACACAAATAGAATTAACCAAACATCACCGCAATCAAAAGCGTAAACCGAATCCGTCTTATTTTTCGGATCATATTTTACAACGATCCGATTTGAGCCCTTCATAATATTTTCGAGGCGAAAAATCTCTCTGTCTGTTGCGGCGCACCATTCTGTTTTTGCAACGCTGCTTTTATTCCCTGAAAATCTTTCACCATCTATTTCGTACACATAACTTAAACGAATCCTGTTTTTATTTTCGCTTAATTCCAAATTGACCAGATTCCCTTGTACCTTTTCCCATTTATCTATTTTGTAGTAATTTATAAAAAATCCGCTCGCCTCAAAAGAGAATAATAATGAGCCAAGCACAAAGACAATAACAGCTAGCCAGCCCATTAAGGACTTGGGCCACAAAGTATCTTCAAGAACACGAGCTACTTTAAACATAGCATCTTAAATAATGCCGCACAGCCTGCGTAATCGGCGCAGGCATAGCGAACCCCAGCATTACGCCCGCCCTTTTTTCGAGAAGAATAGGTTGAAACCCGCTGCGTTCGCCCACAACCCGCTCGTCACGGCGCTTTAGCGGGCGCCGGAGTTTTCTCATCCTTTCCATCCCCGCCTTCTTTCTTCTCCTCCGGTTCGTCGAAATGAATGTCGCAGGTCCCATTTGAGGAGAAAACATCATCGTCGTCTTTGCCGCCGAACCCCGGCGGCGCATCGCAGCCTCCTAATAAGAAATCATCTTCTTTGCTGGCTTTTTCGTTGGCCTTCCCGTCGGCTTTTTTGTCGGTCTTCCCGTCAGCCTTTTCGTTGGCTTTCTCTTCTTTACTTGCGTTTTTCTCGTCTTTGGCCGCATCGGCATTCTTGGCCGTCGTATCGTGAGCCGTCGGCGCCAGCATTGTTTGAATCGTTTCGGCACGCGTCAGCAATGCTTTGCTGTCCTTGCTGTTTTTGGCAAGCGCGGCAGCGCGGCGATAATGTTCAATCGCCTGCTGTAAATACAAGTCGGCCAGATTGGCGTGCGCGATGCCGTAATCGGGTACGGCGGTTAACGCCAATTCCAGTTCACGACGCGCCAGATCGTACTGACCTTTTCGGGCGTACAGCGTTGCCAGATTGTTGTGTGGCTCCGGCAACTCGGGATAATCAGCAACCAACGTCAACAATTCGCGCTTTGCTTCATCGTCGCGCCCAAGCTCCATCAGGATGATCGTTTTCAGAAACTGCGCCTGCGGTTCGCGCGGCCGCTCTTTGTTCATCGCTTCGACCGTCGTCAGCGCTTCCTGCCATTTCGTCGCGTCGATTTGCGCGCGCAGGGTTTTCATTTGCGCCTCATAGCGCGCTCGTCCTTCCGCCGACAGCTCCGCCGGGATCGACAACGATGCCGCTTCCGCCTGCGGCGCGGGAGTCGTAGCAAGCGCAGCATCTGACGATTGCCCGAAAACCGTCAGCGGGCAAGCCATCCAGGCGGCCATAAAAACGGAGGCAAAAAGAGAGAAGAAGTGATGTTTCATATCAGACCCCGTCCGAGCGAAAGGTTTCAAAGTTGCCATGCCAGAACCAAGGCATACGTTAGTAAGAGTATAATTCGATTTTCTCCCCTTTAGCTTATAAAAAAGTAACACATCATGGAAGCCGAACAACTCAATCAGATCAACTATACGCTGTCCGACATCGCCGAGCGCAGCGCCGCTTTACGGAGGTATCTTTGACTTCGACGTCAAAGCTGCCCGACTGAAAGCCGTTGACGAGGCGATGCAGGACCCGGCAATCTGGAACGACCCTCAGAAAGCGCAAGAACTGGGGCGCGAGAAAAAGCTGCTGGAAAACGTCGTTGAGTCGTTGACGCGACTGTCCCGCAGCATTGAAGAAAGCGCCGAGCTGTTTGAACTGGCGCGTGAAGAAAGTGATGACAACATGCTGCACTCGGTGCAAACCGATGTTGCAAAGTTGGAAAAGACCGTCGGCGATCTGGAATTCCGCCGGATGTTCTCGAACCCGCTCGATCCCAACAACTGCTTCATCGATATTCAGGCCGGCAGCGGCGGCACCGAAGCGCAGGATTGGGCGTCGATGCTGTTGCGCATGTATTTACGTTATTGTGAACGGCGCGGCTACAAAACCGAGATTCTCGAAGAGTCGCCCGGCGACGTCGCCGGTATCAAGGGCGCTTCCGTAAAAGTGACAGGCGACTATGCTTACGGTTATCTGCGCACCGAAATCGGCGTGCATCGGCTGGTGCGCAAGAGCCCGTTCGACTCGAACGCGCGTCGCCACACGTCATTTTCCAGCGTATTCGTTTATCCCGAGGTCGATGATTCCATCGAAGTTGAAGTCAATCCGGCCGATCTGCGTATCGACACCTTCCGCGCTTCCGGCGCCGGCGGTCAGCACATCAACAAAACTGATTCGGCGGTGCGCATCACGCACGAGCCGTCTGGCATCGTCGTTGTCTGCCAGAACGATCGCTCACAACACCGCAACCGCGCCGAAGCAATGGCGATGCTGAAATCGCGCCTGTACGAACTGGAATTGCGCAAACGACAGGCCGAACAGCAAAAACTCGAAGACGCCAAAACCGACATCGGTTGGGGACATCAGATTCGTTCTTACGTGCTCGATCAATCGCGGATCAAGGATTTGCGCACCAATTACGAAGTCGGCAACACCCAGGCTGTGCTCGACGGTGATCTCGACGACTTCATCGCCGAAAGCCTGAAGCAAGGCGTGTAATTATTCATCTTCGCAGAAACCACCATGACCAACGCCGAACATCCCGCCGCCCTCTCTCCTGTAACTGAACAGGACGAAAACCAGATCATTGCCGAGCGCCGTCGCAAACTCGCCGCGCTGCGTGAACAAGGCATCGCTTTCCCGAACGATTTTTCGCGTGACGCGCTGGCCGCCGATCTGCACGCACAATACGGTGCGCTCGATCACGATACGCTGGAACAAAAAGGCGTTTCGTGCAGCGTTGCCGGTCGGATGATGCTGAAGCGGGTGATGGGCAAAGCGAGCTTTGCGACATTGCAAGACATGTCGGGACGCATTCAGCTTTTCGTTTCCAACGACAACGTTGGCGCCGATGTTCACGAAGCGTTCAAACACTGGGATCTCGGCGATATCGTCGGCGCGCAGGGCACGCTGTTCAAAACAAAAACGGGAGAGCTGTCGGTCAAGGTGAAAACATTGCGGCTGTTGTCAAAATCGTTGCGGCCGTTGCCGGAAAAGTTTCACGGCCTCACCGATCAGGAACAAAAGTACCGCCAACGTTACGTCGACCTCATCATGAATCCGGCGTCACGCGACGTGTTCATCAAACGCTCAAACATTCTGCGGACGGTGCGCGAGTTCTTCGTCGCGCGTGGTTACCTCGAAGTGGAAACGCCAATGATGCATCCGATCCCCGGCGGCGCAGCGGCGCGCCCCTTCAAGACGCACCACAACGCGCTCGATGCGGATTTGTACCTGCGCATCGCACCTGAACTGTATCTGAAGAAGTTGACCGTTGGCGGACTGGAGCGCGTGTTTGAAATCAACCGCAGCTTCCGCAATGAAGGCATCTCGACGCGCCACAATCCCGAATTCACCATGATCGAGTTCTACGAAGCGTATCGTGATTACCATTATCTGATGGATCTCACCGAAACGCTGTTCCGCGAAGTTGCGCAGAAAGTGCTGGGAACCACGATAATTACCTATCAAGGCGACACGATCGACCTGGCGCAACCATTCGCACGGATGACGATGGCCGAAGCGATTCACCACTACCACCCGCAACATACGAAAGAAGCGTTGGCCGATCCCGCCTATCTGAAGAAAACCCTGACCGCGCTCGCTGTCGAAGTGTTGCCGACCGATGGTTTGGGTGTGCTGCAACTGAAACTCTTTGAAGCCACCACGGAAGAAAAGCTCGTGCAACCGACGTTCATCTACGCACATCCGATTGATGTCTCACCGCTGGCGCGCGCCAACGACATCAACCCGGCCATCACCGACCGTTTCGAGCTCTTCATCACCCGTCGTGAAATGGCCAACGGCTTCTCCGAATTGAACGACCCGGAAGATCAGGCTGCGCGCTTTCAGGCGCAAGCCGCCGCTCGCAGCGCCGGCGACGAAGAAGCGATGTATTACGACGCCGATTACATCCGCGCACTCGAGTACGGCTTGCCGCCGACAGCGGGAGAAGGCATCGGCATCGACCGTCTCGTGATGCTTCTCACCGACAGCCCGTCGATCCGCGATGTGCTGCTGTTCCCGCAATTGAAGCAGGAGTGAAGCGCAGCATAATTCCGGCAATATCAAATGCCGTTTGAAGCCGGGTTTTCACTTCTTTCTACCCGGCTTCTACCCCTCTGAATCGGAATTCAACTACGTTTGATGAGGCTGATTAAAACCAGCAGAATCACTGCGCCAATAACAGCGTAAATAAGCGCGCCGAGAATGCCGCTGATAGCGAACAGATGCGGCAGCAACAATCCCCCAATAAACGCGCCGACAATACCCACCACGACATTACCGATCAAACCAAAGCCGCGGCCCTTCACCAGCAATCCCGCCAACCAACCTGCTACCGCACCAATCACCAACCAGATAATCAAACCTTCTATCGTCATGATTTTCCCCCTAGAGTTTCAGTGAACGGCCGGATGGCCGAGCGCTTATGATTATCCGCGATTTCGCAAAACAAAAACAGCGGTAAAACAACTGTTGTGCTTGTTGCGCCGACCGGTGACACAATTTTTTTCATTTCATGCGAAGCAGACTCGCTGCAAAAAAGTATGGGCGTAATCCGACCTCTTTCGTCAACCTTTATCACTGCTTTCCTCTTCGCAGGAGCAGCTCACATCTTCCGATAAATCTCCACACCTTCTTTCACAAATTCGGCCGCTTTGCTTTCCATGCCTTTGTTTAGCGCTTCCTGTTCTTTGATCCCTTGAGATGCCGCGAAGTCGCGCACGTCTTGCGTGATTTTCATCGAACAGAAGTGCGGGCCGCACATTGAGCAGAAATGCGCCACTTTTGCACCTTCCTGCGGCAGCGTCGCGTCGTGATAGGCGCGCGCAGTGTCAGGATCGAGGCCGAGATTGAATTGGTCTTCCCAACGAAACTCGAAACGCGCTTTGGATAAAGCGTTGTCGCGCAGTTGCGCGGCCGGGTGGCCTTTGGCAAGGTCAGCAGCGTGCGCAGCGATTTTGTAGGTGATGATTCCGGTTTTGACATCTTCCTTGTCGGGCAAACCGAGATGTTCTTTGGGCGTAACGTAGCACAGCATCGCCGTGCCGTACCAACCGATTTGCGCAGCGCCAATGGCGCTGGTAATGTGATCGTAGCCCGGCGCAATATCGGTAACCAACGGGCCAAGTGTATAAAAAGGCGCTTCTTTGCACCAATCCTGTTGCAGTTCGACGTTTTCTTTAATCAGTTGCATCGGCACATGGCCGGGACCTTCAATCATCACTTGCACATCGTGCTTCCAGGCAATATCGGTCAACTCGCCGAGCGTTTTCAGTTCCGCCAGTTGCGCTTCGTCGTTGGCGTCCCACACCGAACCGGGGCGCAAGCCGTCGCCGAGCGAAAAGGCGACATCGTACTGCTTCATGATCTCGCAGATATCTTCAAAATGCGTATAGAGAAAACTTTCTTTATGATGCGCCAGACACCACTTGGCCATGATCGAGCCACCGCGCGAAACGATGCCGGTCATGCGGTTGGCCGTCATCGGCACATAGCGCAGCAAAACGCCAGCGTGAATGGTGAAGTAATCAACGCCCTGTTCGGCCTGTTCGATCAGCGTATCGCGGAAAATGTCCCAGGTGAGTTCTTCTGCTTTGCCGCCGACTTTTTCCAGCGCCTGATAAATCGGTACGGTGCCGATGGGCACGGGGGCGTTGCGCAAAATCCATTCGCGTGTCTCGTGAATGTGTTTCCCGGTCGATAAATCCATCACCGTATCGCCGCCCCAACGAATCGACCAGAGAAGTTTATCGACTTCCTCCCGGATACTGGAACCAAGCGCGGAATTGCCGATGTTGGCATTGATCTTGGTGAGAAAATGGCGGCCGATGATCATCGGCTCAGCTTCGGGGTGGTTGATGTTGGCAGGAATGATGGCGCGACCGCGCGCGATTTCACGGCGCACGAATTCGGGCGTGATCTCGTCGGGAATGTCGGCGCCAAACGCCTGTCCGGCGTGGCGGCGCCCCATGAACGCGGCCATTTTCGCGCCGTTCGGACCGCAGGCTTTCAGAGATTCAAGGTAAGCACGACGATTGACGTTTTCACGGATAGCGACGAATTCCATTTCCGGCGTGATGATGCCTTGTCGCGCGTAATGCATCTGGGTCACATTCGCGCCCGCTTTGGCGCGGCGCGGCTTATGTTGCGCATTGAAATGCGGCGTATCAGACACGGTATCGACTGAGCGCTGGCGACCATCAACGGAATCGGCAGCAATGAGTTGCTCGGTATCGCCGCGCTCGGTAATCCACGCCGCACGCAGCGGCGCAAGGCCGGAACGAATGTCGATATTGGCATGCGGATCGGTATAAGGTCCGGAGCAATCGTAAACAAAAATCGGAGGATTTTTTTCATTTCCGTTTGCGGCCGGCGTATCGGCCTGTGCGATTTCGCGCATCGGTACGCGAATGTCGGCGCGCGAGCCAGTGACATAGATTTTGCGCGACGCGGGCAACGGAGCAATGGTCGCCGCGTCAATATGAGTTTGTCGGGAAGTAAAAATCTTTTGAGTCATGGCGCTTTCCTACGCCGGTATCAACCGGATCAGGTTCCAAGGGTATTTCTCACTGTTCAGGCACCATGCCCAAACAGACCCCCAGCGGGCGAAGAGCACGATAATGGAAAAAACAAAGACTGGCAAGCGCTTTAACGCCTGCTACGATGTCGCGCCGTCTTTACCTATTATATACGTGTTGTTTTCGTGGAATTTGTCTTTGAGTTTCTTGGCGGCGTTGGCGTCATGCTGGGGGATTTCTTCAACAAAAGTATGGTAATTGAGCGCAAAAATCTGGTCGAATTCATCATCGGAATCTGCAATTTTTATCGTGTACGGTGTCTGCATGAGCGCATTCATGAAAAACCGTTACGATCATCGCAGACGAACGAGCAGAATGGTCAACACCACGCTGGCGATCAGCAAAACAATGGGAAGAATGAATTTCCCGGTAACATACCCTGCTTCATACCCAGGCCCTTTTGTCGAGTCTTTTGCACTGAGCGGCGGTTCGACAGCGGGAGAAAACTGAATTCTTGAACTGTATTCGGCTTCCATTGCGGCCAGGTCACGGGGATCACCAAAATCATAAACCGTCACAACGTAGAAATCTCGCTTGGCAAAGAGCAGCCAGTTCGCCGCCGTAAAATGCGTTCCGCTCATATTTCCGCTGGTAATCACGTGGAATCCTGATAGCGGCCCCAATGTGGCAGGTTCCCTGGACTCCACGGCGTAACCATAATGGGAAGTCCCATCCAGAAAACCGGCAAGGGCGGTCTCTATAAATTTCTGGTTGATGACGCCCTCGGCGCACTTCCGTCGGGTAATCGCTCCGAGCCCCCCGGCGTCTCGAACGGACAGATTGAGCAATTCCGTATCCGGTTGTACCTGTAGAACTCCCTGGCGAATCTCTGTCTCCTGTTCCGCATTCACAGAACGCCACCCGCTGCGATCCTGAACAATAACGTCGGCAGCGAAACCGGTTGCAGAAAAAGAAAAAAGGATCAGCAGAAGAAAGCGTCGGTGTTTCATGGCGTTCTGTTTCTCCCGGAAACCGTGTCAAAATAGAGCAAATCAGAATGGAACGAAATGGAATCCCTGTACCAAACGCCGCCGAAAACACGAAACACCGGTTCCACGACGCCGCTCCTTGTAGAATGGCGCATTGCACTGTGCACTGTCAAGCCGCCACCGCGTCTGCCATACGATTCAAGGTCACGTAATCGGTTTTTCCTGTGCCGAGCAACGGCAACGACGCAATATGCACAATCTTTTTCGGCACCGCCAATCCGGGCACGCCAGTTTGTTGCGCCACCTTCTGCAACGCTGTTCGATCAAGCGCAGCATCTGTCGTAAACAGTATCAACATTTCACCTTTGCTCGCATCGGGCTGGCTGATAACAGCGTGCTGCGCTTCGGGTGAAGCCTGTTGCGCCAGTTTTTCCGCCGCTTCCAAACTCACCATTTCGCCGGCGATTTTGGCAAATCGTTTCACCCGGCCGACGATGCGCACGAAGCCGTCTTCATCGACTTCGACAATATCGCCAGTTTCGTACCAGTTCGCGCCGATGTCCGATACCGGCGCTTGCAATTCGCCAGGGCGGTCGATTTTCAAATAGCCGCTCATCAGGTTGGGACCACGTATATGCAGAACGCCGCCGCGTTCAATGCCGGGCACGGGTTGCAGATGGTGCTCGATCCCGGGCAGGAATTGCCCGACCGTTCCGCTGCGGTACGCCATCGGCGTGTTCACAGCAATCACGGGCGCGGTTTCGGTCAAGCCGTAGCCTTCGAGAATGCGGATGCCGAATTTTTCAAACCACTGTTCGCGTACGGCAGGAGCAAGTTTTTCCGCCCCGGCAACCACATAGCGCAGGCGGTAAAAATCGTAGGGGTGTGCAAAGCGCGCGTAATTGCTGAGGAAGGTGCTGGTACCAAACATCACGGTGAAACCGCGATCGTAAGCGAGTTCTGGGATCACCCGATAATGCAGCGGCGAAGGGTAAAGGAACAAACGGGCGCCGGTAAGCAACGGCAGCAGCGTTCCGGCGGTCAACCCGAAAGAATGGAAAATAGGCAACACGTTCAACACGCGATCGTCGCGAGTGAAGTCGGTGACCGCGCGTATTTGCGCGATGTTGGCAAGGATGGCGCGGTGAGAGAGCACAACGCCTTTGGGCTTGCCCTCAGAGCCGGAGGTAAATAATACCGCCGCCGTGTCTTCGGGCGTCGCGCCGGCCTCGACGTTACGCGGACGCCACAGCATTCTGCCAATGAGCCAGAGCTTGTCTGTGAAAGTCATCTGCTTGCGCAAGTCTTCGAGATAGACAATGCGTTTCAACCCCTGTAACACCGCCAATGTGTTTGAAAGTTTTGCCTGCTCGATAAAAGCGCGCGAAGTCAATAATATGCGCACCTGCGCCACTGTGCACGCGGCTTGTATTCCGTCAACGCCCGCCGTGTAATTGAGCATCGCCGGTACCCGCCTGAACGCGCTCAAGCCCATGAACAACGCGATCGTCGGCGCCATATTGGGCAGCAGCAGTCCTACTTTTTCACCGGGGTGCGTCAAGCGCGACGCCAACCGTCCCAGCGCCAGAGACATTTTGAGCAGATCGCGGTACGTGTATTCCACCTGTTTGATGTCTTCCACCACGCGACAACCACGTCCGTGAATTTCGATGGCGTCGCACAGCGCGCCATACAGCGTGCGTTGTCTGGGCTGTACCAGCACCATTTCCAGCATCAGGCGTCGCAACGCTTCTCCCGATTTGCGACGACGCACTTTGGCGCTGGGCACTCTGCCGTCAGGCGCTTCCGGCATCGGCAACTTCGTCGGCGGCAGCATGATGAACATGATGCGCGGAAAGAGCTTGCGCGGCCAGCGTACCATCCGCGAAAAATAACTGCGTGACAAACCTTCAAGCCGCACCGGAAGAAGCGTCGCGCCGGTTTTGGTCGCCGCAAAAGCAGGGCCTTCGTAAACCTTCATCAGCGCACCGGTCAGCGTGATCCGCCCTTCCGGAAAAATCACCACGGGTCTTCCAGAGCCGAGCAGTCGCACTACTTGTTTCATCGCCATCGGATTACCGGGATCGACCGCGAGATAATCCGCCATCAACCCAAGTCCGAATCGCAACAATCGACGTTTGACCACTTCAGTGTGCACGACAAACACCGGATTTTTGATCGGCAGAAAAAGCCCCAGCAAAATACCGTCGAGAAAAGACTCATGGTTGGCAATGATGAGCAGTGGATGGCCGACTCCGATGGCCGGGGTTTCCTTGCTTCCCTGAACCCGCACGCGAAAGAGAAGTCGCGCCAAAGCGCGCAACAGAACGTGGAAGGTGGCGCGCACCCTGTTTTTCATCGGACTCGTGTTAATCATGGTTAAAACTTTCGTCGCATCAGGTTATCGTGGGCTGCTTGGCAAAAATGGCGGGGCGCAGCCCTTTTCATAACGGTCATGGTGGTGATGCTGCTTCGCTGTGTCAAGCTTCCGGCGCAAAAAAGAACCAGGTATCAAATCCTTAAACTTTGATTCCCGCTACGTTAGACCAACCTCTGAGGCATTTTTCTTTTGCGTCTGTTTCAACCACAACGCCAGCGTCAGCGAAACGGCAACGCTCAAAGCGCCCAGCGCGAAAATGGCGGGGACGCCATACCATTCACCAAGTGAGCCGCCGATCGCCATTCCAGCGCCGAGACCGCTGACGACACAGGTCGATGACCAGGTAAAGGCTTCGGCGGTATAGCGTTCCGGCACGTAGCGCGAGGTGAGCAACGTCAACGCAGTGAGCGATGGCGCGATCAACATACCGGAGACAGTGGCAAGCAGTAGAAACCAGCCAGGGATGCGGGTGACGATGTGCAACGCAGTAAACAGCAACAGCGCGACGAATATCCAGGGCGTGTGTTGTTCGACGCTTGACTTGAAACGGATGCCGCCGTAAATCAGACCGCCGGTGGCGCTGCCAATGGATGAGAAAGCGATCAGGATGCCGCCCCAGAAAGGCTCGCCATAGCGCGTGGCAAACGCGGGGTAGCCGAGTTCAAGCGTGCCGAGCGTCATCGCGGTGGTGAAGGTAATCACGAACACCAGCAACAGACGTGGTTCGGTCAACGGCCCCAGCCAATGCCGTTCGATAGTGCGGTCGTATTTGATGTAGCGAACGGCGGGCGAGCGCAGAAAAAGCGGCACGGCCAACGTGGCGAAGATGACCAGAAGGAGAAACGCCCAGACCGGCGAAGCAATGGCCAGCGCAAAAGCGATCAGCATCGGCCCAAGAATGAAGTTGAGCTCGGTCAATACCGTATCAAACGAAAAAGCGGTTTGTCGCAATTCGGGCGATTCAAAACGATAGCGCCAGACGGCGCGCGTCAACACGATCAGCGGTGGGCAAAAAGCGCCGGCCACCGCCATGCAGACGGTGATGAACACAGTCGGCAAGGGGGCCGCCGAAGGAGCCACTAAAGGCATTACAACAGGAAGAAACAGCAGCCACAGCGCCAGCGGATAGACGACGCCGGTAACCCAAAGCAAGCGTCGCGCGCCGAAGCGATCGACCAGCCGCCCTATGACCGGCGCAGCGATGGACATCGCTACCAAGTAAATGCCGACATGAGCGCCGGCAATCGCCAACGAGCCGGTGACATCGCTCAAGTACATCAGAAAAGCCAGCGACGACATGCCGACCGGCATCCGCGTGATCAGTGAAGTAACCAGAATCGCGCGGACATCCGGCTCTTGCAAAAACTTCAGGTAGCGATCGCGGGCGTTGAGAAAAGGCATGAAAGATCAGGCGTCAGAGGTCAAGAATCGGGCATCAGAAAAACATCATCTCACGCGAAGGCGCGAAGCTCCCTCTCCTTCAAGAGGAGGGTTGGAGTTGGGATGGGGTTATGTAAGTTATGTGGATTCTGCGACTCCGCTTCGCTTCGCGCAGAATGACGAGTTTTTCTTCGCGGCTTCGCGCCTCCGCGTGAGGCGGTTTTGATGGATTCTGATACCTGATACCTGATTTCTGACATCTGACCCTTGCGTTTCATGCAGCTCATTGGTTCAGTAAACGAAACGGACAGCAGCAACGCCAGGCAAGGTATAGAGGTGTTGAATCAACGCTTCTTCCGGCGCGATGCGCCAGAGGCCGGGTAATGTGACAACGCCTCGCGCCTGCGCATTGGTGTAATCGATCACAACCGGCACGCCAGCACCGTTTTTCCCCGAGAACGGGCGAAGGATTTCGAGCAGCGTTTGGGCGCTGGTGCCGGCGTTGCATGAGATTCGCAGCGTTTTGGCGCGAGCGCGGCGAAGGGTGTCGAGATCGTAAAGCGTGTCAGCGAGAATGCGCAGATTGCTTTGTGCGTCTTCGCCATCACGCTCCTGGTGGCGGCTGGTGATGCGCGCCTCGGCGATGATCAACCGATCTTCCTGCAACAGCGCGCGGGCGGCATCAAAGGTTTCGTTGTAGATAACGATTTCAACACCGCCGACGCTATCGTCGAGCGTGACGAAAGCCATTTTGCCGCGCTTACTCGATTGAATACGTATCGCGGTGACGATACCGGCAATCAGGGCGCGTTCCTGCTGCGGTTTAAGACGATCGAGCGGTGCGGTAACGAGCGTTGACAGCTCTTCTTTATATTGATGAAACGGATGCCCCGACAGATAAAACCCGAGCACGCTTTTTTCCTGCGCCAGCCGCTCGGCTTCCGGCCAGGGCAGCACCTCGGCAAGTGCGTGGTGATACGGCAATGCTTCCTCTGAAAACAACGCTGTTTGTGCAGCATGCGCGCTTGCTTGTTCGGCGGCGTCCATCGCAATCGGCACCGAAGCGAGTAGCGCCGCGCGGTTGTCGTTGAGCAAATCGAATGCGCCACCGCGTATCAACGCTTCGATCACACGACGGTTGACCTGGCGACGATCAACACGTTTGCAAAAATCGAAGAGATCGGTAAAAGCACCGCCGGCATTGCGTTCGGCGACGACGCTTTCAATCGCGTGCTCGCCGGCGCCCTTGAGCGCTCCCAAGCCGTAACGCAGCGTCCGCGTATCCACCGGTTCGAATCGCCAAGTCGAGGCATTGATGTCAGGAGGCAGAATGATCAACTCTTGCACGAGCGCATCGTCGTAAAACAACCGTACCTTGTCGGTATCGTGCATCACGAGCGATAAGTTGGCGGCCATGAACGCAGCAACATGATGGGCTTTGAAGTACGCGGTTTGATAGGCGACCAGCGCATAAGCAGCAGCGTGCGATTTGTTGAAGCCATAACCGGCAAACTTCTCCATCAAGTCAAACAACTGATGGGCTTTTCTCTGCGGCGTTCCGTTGGCCTCGGCGCCGCTGACAAAGGTGTCGCGCTGCTTGGCCATCTCCTCGACGTTTTTCTTACCCATTGCACGGCGCAATAAATCGGCGCCACCCAGCGAATAGCCGCCGATCATCTGCGCGATCTGCATCACCTGTTCCTGATAAACCATGATGCCATAGGTCGGGCCGAGAATGGTTTTCAAGCGATCATCGAGATAATCGACGCGAGCGCCGTGCTTGCGCTCGATATATTCGGGGATCAACTCCATCGGCCCGGGGCGGTATAGCGCAACCAGTGCGATGATGTCTTCAAACTGGTCAGGGCGCGCGCGCACCAGCAATTCGCGCATTCCGCGCGATTCAAACTGGAAAACCGCAGTGGTGTTCCCCTCGCGGAAAACATCATAGGTAGCTTTGTCGTCAAGCGGCAAGTCTTTAAGCGTGATGCCGGACACCGGGTCGAGTTTCCTGACGAATTTCAGTGTCCAGTCGAGCACAGTCAGCGTCGCCAGCCCGAGAAAATCAAACTTCACCAACCCCGCCGCTTCAACGTCGTCTTTATCGAATTGCGAAACCGTGGCATCAGAGCCAGGTTGCAGGTACAGCGGGCAAAAGTCGGTAAGTTTGCCCGGTGCGATCAGCACGCCGCCAGCGTGCATCCCGACGTTACGCGTCAACCCTTCGAGCGGTTCGGCAAGCGCCAGAAGCTCGCGTACTTCTTCTTCGTTCTTCTCCCGTTCGGCGAGCAGCGGTTCGGCTTCCCGCGCCTCGGCCAACGTGATTTTATTGCCAGGGGTGAAAGGAATCAGTTTGGAGATGCTGTCGCAAAACGAGTACGGCAGATCAAGCACGCGACCAACGTCGCGCACGACGGCTTTAGCGGCCATCGTACCGAAGGTGGCAATTTGCGAGACGCTGTCGCTGCCGTATTTGTGACGCACATAGTCGATGACGCGCTCACGCTTGTCCTGACAAAAGTCGATGTCGAAGTCGGGCATCGACACCCGCTCCGGATTGAGAAAGCGCTCGAACAGCAGGGCATAACGCAACGGATCGAGATCGGTAATGCCAAGGCTGTAAGCTACCAGCGAACCGGCGCCTGAGCCCCGACCAGGGCCAACCGGTACATCGTTGGCTTTAGCCCAGTTAATGAAGTCGGCGACGATCAGAAAATAGCCGGGAAAACCCATCTGTACGATGGTATTGATTTCAAAATCGAGGCGCGCCTGATACTCGGCGCGCCTTGTTTCGCGCTGTGTTTCATCCGGAAACAGTTCGTGCAAGCGGCGTTCCAGCCCTGCCGTTGCCTGTTTTTTCAGAAACACCTCAACGCTCACGCCATCAGGCGTCGGGAAGACCGGAAGGTGCGGCTTGCCAAGCGGAATCGTCAGGTTGCATCGCTGTGCGATTTCAACTGTATTGACGAGCGCTTCCGGCAGATCGGCGAATTTTTCCGCCATTTCAGTCTGCGTCGTGAAATACTGTTCCGGTGTAAAACGCTGCGGGCGGCGGGTATCCGACAACGTATAGCCCTCGGAAATACAGACGCGCGCATCGTGTGCGCGAAAATCATCGCGACTTTTGAATTGCACCGGATGCGTAGCAACGAGCGGCAAGTCAAGGCGGCGCGCCAGATCGGCGCAGGCAGCCACCAGCAGATCGTCGTCGGCATGACCGGCGCGTTGCACTTCGAGGTAGAAGCGGTCAGGAAAATACCGCGCCCAGGCGCGCGCCGCGGTTTCGGCGGCTGCCGTGTCGCCCTGCAACAAGGCCTCGCCGACCTCGCTGCCGCGAGCGCCGGTGATCAGCAGCAGACCTTCGTGATGTTCGCGCAGCCACTCCGGCGCAATACCGACTTTTCCATGGTGCGCCTCCTGCGTCTGATAAGCGCGCGTCAACAACGTACACAAATTCAGATAGCCGATACGCGACTGCACCAACAACAGTATCCGTTGCGGTGCGGCACGCGGTTTTTTCTGGACGAGGCCGATGTCGGCGCCGACGATCGGTTTGATGCCGGCTTTGCGCGCGGCTTTGTAAAATTTAATCAGGGCAAAAAGGTTGTTGAGATCGGTCAGCGCCAGCGCCGGCATAGCGTCGGCTCCGGCGGCGGCAACAGCTTCGTCGATGCGCAGAATGCCGTCAACGATGGAAAATTCGCTGTGGCAACGCAAATGGACGAAACAAGGGGATACGACAGTCACAACGAAATCTTTCGGCGGCGGGTGTTAAAATCTGGCAATCCTGGGCGCCCGCGCTTCTCAAGTCTCACAGCCGGAGGATTGACTAAACAACGATACAAGGACACGTGGCAAAACATCGGCAAACAGTGACGTAGCTCATGAAACAATCAACAGGTCAGGCGACCATGAAACAACTCTTCTTCAGTTTCGTTATTTTAACAGCGGTTGCGGGATGCGTGACGACGGAATCCGCGAAAACGTCAACGACAACGCCGCCGCCATCGGGCAGCGACGTTTTCATCGGCGCGCCGGCGCCAACGCCGCCTGCCGTCGAGCCGCCGCGCCCGAAATACAACCTTTCCGGTTTCCCGTTGCCGTATCGGCAGGGTTATGACGATGGCTGCAACAGCGCTCAGGGCACAACGCGCAAAGATGTATCGCGATTTACGCGCGATGCGGATTACCGGGTCGGCTGGCAGGACGGTTACGCACTGTGCGCTCCCAAAAAATAAGCCGATAACCGCATGAGCTCGCCCATTCTCTTCATCGCGGTCGCGCTGATCTGGGGCTCAACCTGGCTGGCGATCACGGGACAACTGGGCGTCGTTTCGCCGATAGCGTCAGTAACGTACCGCTTTGCGATTGCGACCGTGATTCTGTTGGCGTGGTGCCGACAACGCGGCCTGCCGTTGCGCTTTCCCTGGCGAGCGCATATCGGCATCGCCGGCCAAGGCGCGTGCTTGTTCAGTCTCAACTATTTGAGCATTTACGTCGCGGAACAATACATCTCGTCGGGGCTGGTGGCGATCATTTTCTCACTGTTGGCGGTCTTGAATGTTTTCGGCGCCCGCGTATTGTTCAACGTGTCTTTGACCACGCGCACGGTATTCGCCGCCGTACTGGGCATCGGCGGCGTCACGCTGATGTTTTTTCCTGAGTTCGGAATGTTGAATAACCATCCGGAAGTGCTCAAGGGCATCATTTTCGGTGCGCTTGGCACTCTGTTCGCGAGCGGCGGCAACATGGTGGCCATTTACAATAACCAGCGCGCGCAAGTGCCGGTGTGGTCGGGAGCAGCGTGGGGAATGGCGTACGGGACGGCGCTGTCGGCGCTGATCGGTCTGGTGATGGGTATCGAATGGACGTTCGATACGCGGCCGATGTATATTGCTTCGCTGCTTTATCTGTCGGTATTCGGAACGATCGCGGCGTTTTTGTGCTATTTGACGCTGCTCAAACGTGAAGGCGCTGGCCTCGCTTCCTATACCAACGTGGTCACGCCCGTCGTGGCTTTATTGCTCTCGACGTTGTTTGAAGGCTACCAGTGGACCGTGATCGCCGCCATCGGCGCCGCACTGGCTCTCATCGGAAATTTCTTGATGATGCGACGTAGCAGATAACAGGAATCAGAGATCAGAGGACAGAGAACAGAAACCGGAAATATTTCATTGTGAGCGCAGCGAAGCAATCCAAAACATCTACCGTAAAAGCACAAAGAAAAAACCGTCATCCTGCGTGAAGCCGTAGGCCGCTGGCAAGCGCGGCGAACCGCGACTTACGCCCTGCTACAGGTTCAATTCTTTTTCTTGTCCTTTTTCTTCTTGTCTTTCTTCTTTGACTTTTTATCGTCTTTTTTATCCTTTTTTTTCTTCTTGAGTTTGATCAGATAGCCCCGGCATTTTTCACTGCCGCAATGGCAGGCGTAGTCTTTCAGCTCTTTTTTCTTGAGCTTGCCGTCAACCGAAAGTTTGTAGTCGTAAGAAAGTTCTTCGTCTTTCGCGATATCGCGGATCGCCTGAATCCATACGCGGTCATTTTCGTCTTCATAGGATTCGCAGTTGGGATCGCAAGAGTGGTTGATCCAACGCGCCGCATTGCCGCCACTGCCACCGTCGATAACTTTACCGTCGGAAAGCTCGAAGAAAAAGGTATGGGTCGGGTTGTCGGGGTCGCTGGGCGGTAATTCAAGCGCCTCGTCCCAGGTCATCCGGCCGCCTTTGTACTCGATGATCGAAGCGCCCTTTGGGATGTCGCGGGCGGCAAATACACCGCGTCCGTGGATGCGAGAAGTCTTGACTCGGTAAAGGGGGGAAGTTTTTTCGCCGCGCTTCGCAGCTTTCGCGGATTTGCGTCGGAGTGTCGTCGAAGCCATATTTGGTCAAAAGAGAGAAAGAAAAAAGCGGGCAGCGGTGGCGCCGCCTCGCAGATGTGAAACAATACCACGTTGGAGCGCGGTATGCACTTTATCGCTACCGTTACATGGAACATTTTTTGTATCTTGATATGACCCCCCGCCTTTCCAAGGAATTGCGGCAAGCGCTGGCGGCTGGCCACCTGCTGGTGACGCCGAACAACCGGATGGCACGAACGCTGGTGCGGACGCACGACGCCGCACAGCGGGCTGTCGGCTTGTCGGCCTGGCCGACAGCGCAAGTGTTGCCGTACGCAGCTTTTGTCGAACGGCTGTGGCGGCAGTTATCGACAATATTGCCGTTGCCGCGATATCTGAATGCGCGAGCTTGCCGGTTTTTATGGTCGGAAATCGTCGAACAGGACGCGCCGGCGTTGTACGCAACCGCCGGCGCGACGACGCTGGCGCAGGAAACCTGGCGGTTGCTGCATCTCTGGCGCGCGGCAACGGATGAGGCGCCCTGGCGGCAATGGCGGCGCGAAGGCAGCGGGATCACGCACGACTCGGCGCGCTTTGCGCGCTGGGCGGCGCGTTATCATGAGCGACTCAATGATAGCGGCTTCATCGACGAGGCACTGATGCCCGATTTCATCGCGCGTCACGCTTACCGGTTACGAGGAACAATCCGGGCATGGACGATGACAGGGTTCAATGATCACACGCCACAGGCATTGCGGCTGATCGGGGCGTTGCGCGCGGCGGGATTCGAGATCGTCGAAGCCCCTTCACTCGATGAAATCATGGGAAAAACCTTTCAATACCGCGCTCGCAATGCCGCCACGGAGCTAAGCGATGCTTTGAGTTGGGCTTGGCAACAGGCGCCTCGTCCAAGTGACAATGCGGCAAACGATCGGCAGGCGGCCATCGTGATTCCGTCACTGGCCTTGCAGGAGCGCGCTGTACGCTGGCAAGTAGAGGATTTATTGCCCGAACCAGCGCTGTGCAATATTTCGTTGGGCGAACCGCTGGCGCAAAAGGCGTTGGTAGCGACGGCTCTGGATGTGTTGACCTTGCTCGATCAGCCATTACCGGCGGAACGGGCTGCGGCATTGCTGCAATCAGCGTATCTGCCGGGCGATGCGCGGCGTCGGGTGAAGCGCGCAGCGGCAGCGCGACAATGGATCGAGCGTGGTCAGCATGAAGTGTCCTGGCGCGATCTGTTGGAAGCGTTGCGATTGACCGACCCTGCGCTGTTCGCCCGCTGGCATGAGGTGGGCAGTGGAGCGGAAGCGCTGCCCGCGCAAGCGGTAACCGGCGCCTGGCCACTCCATGTGTTGACCTGGTGGCAGGCGTTGGGCTGGCCCGGCTCGCAAACGTTGGACAGTGTCGATTATCAAGTGCGTAAAGCGTGGCTGCATTGCCTCGAAGCATTGCCGACAATAGAAGCCGTAGCGCCGCGAATGAAGCGCCCAGCGCTGGCGCAAACCTTACGACAATGGGCGGCGGAAACTTTGTTTCAGCCTGAAAGCAACGACGCGCCAATCCAAATCTTGGGCACACTGGAAGCGGCGGGATTGCCGTTCGACGCGCTGTGGGTGACGGGGCTCGACAGCGATTCCTGGCCTCCGCCCGTCACACCGCAACCGTTGTTACCGCTGACCTGGCAACGCGCGCAACGAATGCCGCATACCGAAGTCGAACAAACGCTGGCTTACGCTAACCGGATACAAGCGCAGTGGCGGCGAATGGCGTCGAGAGTTGTGTTAAGTTATCCGGCGGAACGCGATGGGCAGCCGACGACGGCTTCGCCGCTGTTGACAACATGGCCGTTGTACGAAATGCCAGTGGAAACGTTGCCAAGCAGAATGATGCTGATACCGGAGGCGAAACCAGAAACATTCGACGACAGCAAAGCGCTGCCGGTCGCGCGCGATCAGGAAGGCCGCATCGTTGAGGCAATTCGTCACGGCAGCAGCGTGTTGACGCAGCAAAGCGATTGCCCGTTCAAGGCTTTCGTCAACGCACGCTTGCACGTTTCAGCCTGGCCGGAAGCCAACGATGGGTTGTCGTCGATAGAGCGCGGCCGTCTGGTGCATGCAGTATTGCAAAAACTGTGGCAACGCCTTGAGACGCAAGCGGCGCTATTAGCGCTTGATGTGGCTGCACTCGATCAACAGATTGACGCAGCATATCACGATGCCCTCGCAGAGGGGAAAGCGATTGCGCCGGAACGCTGGCGGAATCTGCCGCCAGCAATGGTCACGATGGAAAGAGATTACGTCGCAGCATTATTGCGGATGTGGTGCGACATCGAGCGAGCGAGAGCGCCGTTTCGAGTGGCGCATACAGAAAAGGCGTTGACGCTCGAATTGGCGGGAATGACTTACACGCTGCGAGCAGATCGCATTGACGCGCTGGAGGAAGGCGGCGTCGCCCTGATCGACTACAAGACAGGGCGAGCGGAATCAACGAAAGACTGGTTCGACGCGCGGCCATCGCCAGTGCAACTCGGTGTTTACGCGCTGGCATGGCAGACACTATCGGGAACTGTCGTGCCGGTGAAAACGTTGGCGTACGCGTACCTGCGCGAAGACGGCGCCAAAGCATGCGGGATGACCGATAACGCCGCGCTGTGGTCGGAGCTAAAAACCGTAGCGCATTTCGGCTTCGAAACCACGGAAGCAGCGCAGCAGCGTTGGCGGGAGATTTTTACGGCGTTGACGCAGGCGTTTCTGGCAGGTGATGCGCGGGTATCGCCGCGCCGCAAGACCGTATGTGAAAGATGCGAATTGAAACCGCTGTGCCGAATCGGCGCCTCAACAAACGGTGACGAAGAGGATCAGGCGGAGGAAAGTTATGAGTGACGCCGCCTATCAAAATCTTATCGAAGAAGATCGACGCGCACGCGCGCAGGCGCTCGATGTCGCGCAGTCGTTTCTCGTGCAAGCGCCTGCCGGTTCCGGCAAGACTGAGCTTTTGATTCAGCGCATGTTGGCGTTGCTGGCGCAAGTCGATCGCCCCGAACGTATTCTGGCAATGACTTTCACACGCAAGGCAGCGGCGGAAATGCGCGAACGCATCGTCACCGCGCTACGCGCCGCCCGCGCCGACGAGCCGCCGGCATCGCCTCATGCACAGCAAACCCGCGACCTTGCGCTGGCGGTGCTGGCGCAGGACGCCAGACAACAATGGCGTTTGGTTGAGCAGCCGTCACGTTTGCGAATGATGACGATAGATGCGTTTTGTGCGCAACTGTTACGGCAAACACCGTTGACCAGCCGCTGGGGCGCGATGCCGTCGCTTGAAGAAGAAGGGTTCATCAAGCCAATCTATGAAGCTACCGTACGCGAAGCGCTACGAGATGCCGATGACAGCGCGCAGCAGCATTGGTGCGAAGTGCTCAAAACATTGGGCAACGACGGCAACCGGCTGGTAGAAACGATGAGCGCGTTGTTGATGAAACGCGAACAGTGGCTACCGTTGCTCGGCAGTGTGTTGCAACAGGACCAACGGGCGATGTTGCAAAAAGTTTTACTGCTCGAGGTCGAAAACGAATTGACGCAAATTCGCAGCGCACTGCAACGGATGTGGTCAGCGACAGAACGTGAAACTTTGCGTAGCGCGATGCGTTATGCGGCAGAGCATCTCGATGCCGCCGATGCGGCGATGGCGCAGACGCTGACGGCGTGTGCGGAACGTGAAGAACTCTGGCCTTCGTCCGAACCAGCGGCGCTGGCCGACTGGCGGCGACTGGCCGATTGGTTGTTGACGAAAGATGAGCGTTGGAAAAAAAGAGCTTGGCGAAAGAGTTTCAGGGAAAGTGAGGGTTTCCCGAGCCAGAAGAAAGGCGGTAATGCGGCGCTGAAAAAAGAAATTGCGGCGCTTCTGGAGGCGCAAAGCAGTGGCAGCGCTGCGTTGGCGCGTGTACACGTTTTACCGTCCGGGCAGTATCACAGCGACGAGTGGCGGTTCATCGACGCATTACTGTATTTGTTGCCGCGTTTGCTGGCGCATTTTCAACTGGCCTGCGCCCGCGACGGCGTGATTGATTTCACCGAGGCGCAGTTAGCGGCAATCGAAGCGCTGGGTGAGGAAGAAGCGCCAAGCGATTTGCTGCTGACACTCGACATGCGGATCGAGCATCTTTTGATCGACGAATTTCAGGACACGTCGCGGACGCAGACAACACTGCTCCGAAAGCTGACGGCAGGCTGGCAGCCCGGCGACGGGCGAACGTTGTTTGCGGTCGGCGATCCGATGCAGTCGATCTACCGTTTCCGGCAAGCGGAAGTCGGACTGTTTCTCGAAGCACAGGCAACACAACGCATCAACGATGTTCCGGTGACGCTATTGACGCTGACGCGTAACTTCCGTTCGCAAGCGCGGTTAATCGAATGGGCAAATGTCGTTTTTCCGGAAGTGTTTGCGCCCGATCAGGACGCCTGGCGCGGCGCGGTGACGTTCAAAGCATCAGCGCCGACCCATGCGGCAACAGAAGATGAAGTGACAGTGCGCGTATTGACCGATGCTGCCGAAGAAGGCGCCTACGTGGCGCAGCAGACGGCGACAGCGCTGAAGCGAGGCGCGCGCGATGTGGCGATTCTGGTACGGGCGCGAACACACTTGAACGCCATACTCCCCGCGTTGCGCGCGAGAGGCATTGCATTCACAGCGGTGCGCCTCGATCGCCTCAACGAGCGGCAAGCAGTTACCGATTTGCTGATGTTGACGCATATAATTGTGCAACCCGACGATGAGCTGGCGTGGCTGTCGGTGTTACGAGCGCCCTGGTGTGGATTGGCCTTGTCTGATTTGACAGCATTGGCGCGAGCAAGAGAAAAAAGCCCTTTCCTCCAGAGGGATGGCAGGGGCGGGGATGGGGTTTCGGCTCCTTCTTCTCTCCCGCAAAGGGAAGCAACCCCCCGCCCGCTTTTGATGGGCGCCCCCTTTGAAAAGGGGGCATTGCGCCGCTGGAGTGAATTACTGACAACATTGCCGGAGCGCGTTGACGGCTTAAGCGAAGACGGACACCGCCGCTTGGCGCGAGTATTGCAATGCTGGCGCGCAGCGTACGAAGCGTGTCACGACCGATTGGCGCAACGGGTTTATCGTTGTTGGCTGGCGCTGCAAGGACCTTCTTGTCTGGACGAGCGTGCCGATGTGCTGGCGGCGACGCGTTTCTTTGAATGCCTCGACGCCGAAGAAATCGCGGGCGGGATATCCGATTGGCCGCTGTTCAAGCGCCGTCTTGAAGAAGCATTTTTGCCGGAAGAGGTGATCGACGCAGAAGAATCAGGCGCTCGCGTCAAAGTGATGACCTTGCATCAGGCCAAGGGTTTGCAATTCGATACGGTCATCATGCCGGGATTGGGGCGGGGAACAGGGCGGTCGGAAATGCCTTTGCTGCGTTGGCGACAGCGACCGCAAGGTTTGTTACTGGCGGCGCGTCAGCAAAAAGCGTACGTAAAAACAGAGAAAGAAACAGCGGTTTCTTCCGACCTGGATGGCTATTTGAAGCTTCTCGAGGAAGAAGAGGCGCGTCATGAATTGGCGCGCTTGCTGTACGTCGGCATCACGCGCGCCGAGCAGCAACTGGTTTTAACGACTGTCGCGAAAGTAAAGGAAGATAAAAAAACAGCGAACGACGACAACCATTTGCCGCAATGGGTCGCGCTTGGAGAAGGATCCGCGATGGCGCTGTGGTGGGATACGTTGTGCGCAAAAGGAATGATTGCGCCGCCCGCAATGGAAGCGACAACATTATTAACAACTCCACCCGCTGAGGTCGAATCCGGCCTGCCATTACGGCGGTTGCCGGAGGACTGCTTCGAGCGCAGCAATGCGTTGATCGCAACAGAGAGACCACGCGCGCACGCAATACCGCTATCGTTCAATGAGGCGAATGTTGCCGCGCGGCACGTCGGAACCATAGTGCATGATTGGTTATCGCGGGTCGGCGTTCCCGATGGCCAGCAGTTGCAAGACTGGACGCCGACATTTCTGGAAACGCAGCGCAAAACCATCGCTTATGGCTTGGCGGAACTCGGCGTGCCAATGGCGCAACAAGATCACGCCAGTAAACGCGTGATCGCAACACTGAACGCGGTGCGCAATGACCCGTTCGCGCAATGGTTGCTCGACCCGACGCGGGAAGAAGCGCGCAACGAATGGGCGCTCTCGGCGCCGTCGGAATCCTCCCATGCGGAGAACCGCCATGCGCGGCTGGATCGGACGTTCATCGACAACGGCGCCCGCTGGATCGTCGATTACAAGACAGCGGAAACCGACGCAGCGGATATCGAGGCCTGGCTTGATGCAGAAGTCGAAAAGTATCGACTACAGATGGAAAGCTATGCGGCGCTGATGAAATATTTTGATGAAAGGCCGTTGAAACTGGTTTTGTATTATCCGTTGCTTCAGCGTTGGCGAGAGGTCAAATGAGCGATTACCCTAAAAACCCCGGTTGAACGCGCTCGCCTAACAGATTGAAGCAAAACAAGCAAGCCCCAGCATCCGCCATTTTGTAAGGCTTATTCTTTGGCTTCGCATTGCGAATGACCGTGTCTGTAAGAGGCATTTGGGGGTAACTCCCGTAAACCAAAAAAGTCACCCCCAAAGTTACCCCCAATTTTTCTGGCTGCCAATGGATGACTTTGGACACCGCTGGACGGTAAGTTACGGTTTTACCTATGAAAAAAGCCGTCCAGTGGATGTTGCTGGACGGCTTTGGACAGTGTCTTGGCGGAGAGAGTGGGATTCGAACCCACGGTAGGCTTACACCTACGCCTGATTTCGAGTCAGGTACCTTCAACCGCTCGGCCATCTCTCCGCGAAGGGGAGATTATAGCGGGAACAGAGGGTTAGGGGTAGCAGCGGGCAAGCGGGCAGTAAAAGGGAAGAGCAGAAGCCAAAGCCTGCCACCAAAATAAATTTTTTGGAACGGAGGCACTATAATCGCTGTACCCGCAATGAGTACCAAAGGCGGCGTCGGAAAATCCACCACCACCGCCAATCTGGAAGCGTTTTGTGCTGACGTTGGCATCCGCGCCCAGTTGATAGATTTAGAAGCTTGCGAGTTTCGGTACGCACTCTGGAATTTTATAGCGAACGGTAAATGGGGCGGCAAAGGCTTCGAGTCCAGCATAGGCGGGCAGACCGCCCAGATTCCCGTCTGGTGGGCATTGATACACTCTCTCAGCAAGGGAATCACAGCGGCGGCGACTGCCGCGATCCCGTGCAATCCCGACATCCGGCAGATGATGATCGAGCTGGATGAAGCGAGGATTCCCAATAAGTTATTGCTGCAAGAGGTTGCGGATTTTTCTCACGATTGCTACGGCGCGGCCAGGTATCGCGTCA
>Ga0209628_10000007_pt1 | contig 120944 bp, 97 predicted proteins | sample TergutCu122P4_FD_187285 | JGI IMG/M metagenome (GOLD analysis project Ga0209628, IMG submission 187285) | Cubitermes ugandensis P4 segment gut microbial communities from Kakamega Forest, Kenya - Cu122 P4 (SPAdes) (version 2) | ecosystem: Host-associated > Arthropoda: Insects > Digestive system... | reverse complement strand
GGATAAACTTTAACTTGCCCAGTATGACACAAAGTCCTCTTGCGAGCCCCAGCGAAATCGTGCCGGCTGTGGTGCCGCCTTTGACAATGGGGGTAAAGGTTGTTACAGTTGCCGGCTGAAATATCGGTCTGATGCACCAGTTGCCAAGTTTTAGCGGATTATTCAACGAATCCAAAACTACTAAATTATAATTATCTACCCAACCCGAACCATAATAAATAAAACTCTCGCCGAGCCTTTTAAAGTATTCGTTAAAACCGTTGTATTCGCGATCAAAGTATTCAATAAAATGTGTGCTATTGCTGTTGTTCCCAACGGTTGTCTTTACGATTATGGCATACTTTCCCGGGCCGGTGATTACATATGGTGTTGGGAGTGTAACTGTATGAAAACCAGTAAACGTATGCGTGCCGGTAGCGACTGGCGAAGTTAATGATGAAACCGATGGCGGCGACCCACTTGAGGCTGGGACAATATATATCGAATAAGTAGAACCTATGGAACCTGTATAAATCATTACATCGGATATAACCGGAGATAGGCTATATTCTTCCGTTAGGTCAAACATATTGCACATATACGTAGTTACAGTTGTATATAATGGCAAACCTACATTATTAGTATCAAACGCTAACATTTTCTCGCTTGTTGCAGTGCGAAAACCAGTAAAGGTATTATGATCATACACGTAAATGTCTTCATAAGAAAGCCAGAAATAACCTGACTGACCGAAACCTGTTCCTTTACTGTCTTTGACTAACCATGCGCCATTATTAATCGGACGGTTTGACGAATTAAAATTCAATCTTGAAAAGTTATCATCCCATCCGCATAAAATTAAGCCATGAAATACTGAATAGGCAGTGGCTGACGACTTGTAAGCGCTTGTTGAAACATTAAAATCGTTATTGTGCCATAGAATAAAAACAAATATGCTTCCGTAATCTGTTATAGCCTGCTTAATGGACGATATATCGTTATTTAAAAATTTTGTTCCGGTAACATGCGAGCGGACACCTGCCCTCATATGATTGTTGTTCCATGAACCGCCCGGGTATGGATTATAAGGCGCATCTGATTGATAGACCGGTCCCGTCCAGTTTGTAAAGTTATCTGCTGCACTTTCAAAATTAACGCCATCATCTGGGCCTCTGTCAAACCAAAACGGTAGGTTTTGATTGCTGACATAAAAACGTGCGTGTTCTTCTGAATAGATGCTTTTTATCCCGGTAGTTTTACTTACAAGGGACTCTAAATTGGCTATTGCGCCGAATATTCCGCATACATTAACTCCGTTATTACCTTGATTCTTTACGGGTGTCATATATGTTGACCTTGGGTCAAAGGTAGTTGGGAAAGCCCTGTTTTCTAAATCTGGGATAGGATATTGGCGGACAAACGGATACGGAACATATTCTGTATATTTACTCAAATTGCCTTCTTCTTTGTCCTTAAGATACTGCATGTATTCTGGCGTATAACCAGCAAATTGCAAATTTGCGTTGCTAATGGAAAAATCATTCATATTAGTCGTCCTTTCCATTTCTATTCTAAATGAGCATTTTTAATGTGAAATGACTTGTTTATGATAAATATCAAAGTCGTTCTATATTAAGTCATTTTAACCTTTTACTCATTTAGATTTTTGATTCAATAATAACTAAAATTTTAAGTTTTTTACAACTACAAAAAAAGCTTTAGTTTATGCGGTTTTATCAAATTTTTGAAGTTTTAAATTTATAACTACAAAAAAATAGAAAAATGGCTTGTTTTCGGCATTTGTGTCTGTAGTTGTAAAAACTCAAAAATTTTTTAGTAATAAGTGATTCATTACGTAAAACCGTTCCTATATTTATTATATGTATTAAATAACGAAAAGTGAACTTCAATAAATTTATTATTGTTGTACATAAAACTGCAAATAATTGGAAACTTCTTATTTCAACGACTACGTCTCCGGAGAGAATAGCTATTTGGAATTTTGTAAATCGGAGTTTTCGTTTAATGATTCTTATTTGAATTTGGATGGAATTCGTGTTAATAAACGCTAAGGATTGACATTCAATCGAAAATAATCCAAAAGAAAAAAGAATCTAGGAAAAATATGGAATACAACCGTAAATAAGCGAGTGACAAAAAGTATCTTCTCAAGTTTATGAGCGTTCTTTTATCAAGCTGACTCATGCGAAAAGGGATAAATATTCCGGCATAGCAGCCTGACATTGTCTGTGTTATGCACAGAGAAGGTTGATTTAACGCTGTCAATAACGATCTGGTTCAATCCTGGGAGGGCATAAGGGAAAATATGTATAATAGGAAAGATTATTATAAATGTATAAATTGCAATAGTGAAAAATTTCAAATAAAGGTAAACATAAATATAGTAATAGCCCCAAAATATTTTCAAAAACTAACCAAAAGGGCATTCCAACCAAAGGATGTCCAATTATTGTGCGTAGATTGGGACAAAGCTTGGGTTATCTCTAAAAACTGCCATTATTTCAATAGGTTATTCGAAATGGAAAAGGAGGGCGGACAAGATAATTGATATTGAAAAATATAAGGCCCAGATAGACATCGAAGACGTAGTAGGCCATTATGTAGAGCTTGACCACAGGCTGCGCGGCTGTTGCCCTTTCCATGACGATAAGAACCCGTCGTTTTCCGTTCATCCAAGAGATGAGGAAACCGACGGGTTCTTTAAATGTTTCGCCTGCGGGATCACCGGGGACGTGTTCGATTTTATTCAAGAGATAGACGATGTCGATCTTCCCGGAGCCATAAAAAAAGCCTGTGAAATCACGCACATCGAATATACGAATACCCCTATGTATTCGGAAGACGAAATTAAATGCATCAAAAAACTCCGGAACCGGAACATCAAATATACCAACGAGCTGCTATCCGATGACGAGGCCCTGGATTATCTATATGACCGCGGCTTGGACGAGGACGATATAAAGAAATGGCGGCTGGGCCTGGTACCTGATAACCGGGACAACCGTCCGAATAATTACCTGGCCGGCCGCCTTGCGTTTCCTATTATGTTCGGGAAAGACGAAAACTCATATTGCATCGGCATGGCGTACCGGACATTGGATGAGGCCAGCGAGTGCAAGTATGTATATGACTGCGTGGATAAGACGCCTTCGTTTAAGGGCCGCAACGCCTATCTGTACGGCTTGAATTACGCCAAGGCGGCCGCCAAAAAGAGTGGGTCAATTATTATCGTCGAAGGTTATATGGACGCCATATCTATGCATAAAACGGGTTATATAAACACCGTGGCTTCCATGGGCACGGAGCTGGCCGCCACGCAGATAGATTTACTTAAAGGCGCCGTCAATAAAGTTTATTTATTTTGGGACGGCGATAAGCCCGGCGTGGATGCGGTGCCCAAAGCCATTATATCGCTTATAAAAAACGGGTTTGAAGTGTTCGTTATACCTTTGTTGGCTGATAAGGATCCGGCCGACCTGTGCTTGGAGTTTGAATTCGATAAAAAGAAAATGGCAAGGTATATAAAAAAAAACTGTTTTATCGGGCTCCGCGATATTATTGACAAAAAATTATCTTTATTCGAAAATATGGTTTTAAGTTTACAGACGGATATTTTCAAAGAAATAAACGAAATCATTTTAAATATTCCGGATGCGGCGACCCGTGAAATATATCTTTCTTTCGTAAGAAAAAGATTGCTATAAAGTTATATAACTAATACGCCTATGACGATAAGGTACAGCTTTTCATTTTGGCTTACATACGAAACGAGATTAAAGGCACTACTTTGGTTTAATCTACTTCCCATTTGTGCCATTTTTTCTCAGATGATCTATATAACTCTACTTCATTTTTGCAGATCGGACAGATCCAAATTAATTTAGTAATCGTTTCGTCTATTTTTCCCCAAATGCTCTTTCGGGGTGGTGAATAATCACAATTAAAACGCAGTTCGCAGCTCTCGGGTTCTCCTCCATTGCCCCAAGAATCTTCAGCTTTTCCAGGAATATAATGTTCACAATTTCTGTTGAGCGATGCACTTCTGCAATATAAATTTTTGTCGCATGTTTCATAATTGCTTTTTATATCTGACCAATCCGGATATGTTTGTTTCTTAGTTACTGATTGCGTATAAGGTTGTACAGGTGAATTACATCCGCAACGACTACATTGTTTCATTGAATCCATTTAATAATTCCCCTCTCAATGTTTTAAACGCCTTATGTTTAAAGCTAACTAAGGAACAAAAAGTATACTATGGAGTGTGTTTATAGTCATGGGAAAGGCCAAATTCTGCGAGTAAATTTTTATATCGGTTCTCTTCCCATTTTTCTATCGGGAAATCTGCGTTATATAAGCAATGATCCATTACATCGGCGTCCTTTAACAACTCATCATAGGGTTCGTGAACTGTACCCTTATCACCATGTTTCGATATGGCGGAAGTAATTATTTCTATTTCACCATCACTATATAAATTCATTGCTTTTAGTATTTCTTCTGCCTGCTCCGCTCCTTTTACCTGATGGTTATGGGTGCCTCCGCCTGACATATAACATATATCATGCAACATTCCACAAGTCGTAGCAAGTTCAATGTTCATATTTCTTCGCATAGCCAGTAATGTACAAAAGCGCGCCACTCCATACATGTGAGAAACATACATACGGATATCTTTAAGGTTTCCTTTTAAAATTAACTTGTCTATTTCATCGCGCAAGGCTTCAAGCCGGTTTTCCATAAACCGTCCTCCATTAACTCCAGATTAAGCCCCACGCTATGCGTGGGAGAACGGAATAAACAGAAGTGATAGATAGTTGGAAATAAAACCCTCCTCTGATATAATGACAAAGGTTTCGCAGGCCATTGTCAACATAAGAGGAGGGCGTCCTAAATGGACAATGATAGTTTAGCACATACGAAGTGGAACTGTATATACCACATCGTATTTATCCCGAAATATCGGAGGAAAACGATGTATGGTGAGAAGAAAGACGCTATCCGAGAGATAATCAGGAAATTGTGTGATTATAAGCATGTGGAGATTTTAGAAGGCGCTGTCTGTATCGATCATGTTCATCTTTGCGTGAAAATACCGCCGAAGATAAGTGTCTCAGATTTTATGGGATATTTAAAGGGCAAAAGCGCACTGATGATATTTGATCGCTTTCCGGAGTATAAACACGCAGGTAATCGCCATTTCTGGGCAAGAGGATACTACGCTGACACGGTTGGCAGGAACGAAGATCAAATACGCAAGTATATCGCTAATCAGCTAGAGAACGACAAACTGGAAGACAGCGTGCAAAAATAAGCCCCTTCAGGGGCCTGCAAGAACGCCTTTAGGCGAGTGCAAAGGTGTTCTGCCATATAAGAACGCCTTTAGGCGTAGCATGTAACGGTTTAATGCTACAACAAAAGCACCTTTAGGTGCAGCATGCAAAGTGTTTGTCCTGCGAAACCGCGCCTTTAGGCGCAGACAGTATTAGGCCCTTATAGGGCCCCTCATACCACCACTTGAAGTGGTGGTTCTGATATAAATATTATTATTACGCCATATTGCCTAAATATGATTATACCATACGATGGGAGAACGCGAGTATAAGATGCTTCCGTATTTCAAATTTATCGCAGTATATAATATTACGATAATGCAAATCGAAAGGGATGATATAAATGAACCCGTATACAGGCCGCGTTAATTTTCGGGTGGCGTACCCGCGTGATTTTATTGATATTTTTTTTACGGATGGCCGGTATATGCGCCATGATTTTTATAATATCATTATAGACCAGGCTGGTGGCAAAATCAGGGTTTTCAAGAGGGACGAGGCGCATAACTTATTTGAAGAGCAATACGATTTTGCCGAAGTAAGAGCATTCCACAGGCATACGCAAGGAAGGCTGCTGCATACCGGCGTCTGGATCCGCCCTCAAGAAGAGGCTACCGAGGAAACCGCCGCGTAAATTACATACCCCTACTAAATAGAACGGGATTGGTATCCGGAGAATATAAATACATAAAGAGATTTACAAGGAAACGAGTGTAAAATAATGAAAAATATTGCGAAATGGATTGCGATGGCCTCTATGGTTGCCGGCGCCGCGTATTTAATTGTACGCTGGGGTATGGGTGTAAAATGTTGTAAACAAGGATGCGATGATACCGTCTTGACCCCTGAAATGGTAGACGAGATGACATGTAACGATTGTGAGGGCGAAAATGAGTAATTTCTCCAATAGCCCTTTGATAGTTCACACCAGGTTATCGCCTAACCGTAATTCGCCCCGGAATCAGCCTATCAGCAAATTGACAGTCCATCACTTTGCCGGCGTATCTTCAATCGAGAATATCGGCAACTGGTTCGCTCAATCTTCTGCGCGTGCGAGTTATAACTACGGCATAGGTAATGACGGGCGCATAGCGTTATATGTGCCGGAACGAGACAGGTGCTGGGGTTCAAGCAGCCCTGCAAACGATAACCGCGCTGTTGTAATTGGCTTGTCAAACAGCGCGACAGGCGGCCAATGGCCTGTAAGCAACGCCGCTTGGAATTCACTGGTACGGCTTGCCGTTGATGTCTGCCGCCGTAACAGCATCCCCAGGCTGGCGTTTGACGGAACGCCTAACGGTAGCCTGACGCATCATAGGATGTTCAGCAATACCATATGCCCCGGTCCTTTTTTGCTAGACCGTTTCCAAACACTGTGCCAGGAAGTCAACCGTCAAATAGAGACAACCGGGGAGTATATCCTCTTTGTGACATTGCCCGGCTATAATTCCAGCGCTGACGCTTTGGCTGGCCGCAACCCGAGGACAACGATGCAACCCGGGCGGTACTTTGTATTTAACAGCACTACGGCCGGCGCAGTAAACATTACCAGGGTAAGGGGTGTCCCCGGTTCCTGGATAAATGGCAACCTGAACGTAGATCCCGGAAACTCTGCCGCGGTATTCCGGGTACAGGTAGGCGCATTTAGCGTAAGGGCCAATGCCGAAGCATTGCAAAGAAGGGTTCGGGATGCTGGATTTGACGCTTTTCTTGTCAATGACAATAATTTGTTTAGAGTGCAAGCCGGTTCATTCAGTGTAAGAGCCAATGCCGAGGCACTGCTGGCGAGGCTCCGCAACGCGGGATTTAACGACGCGTTTATAAATGTTGGCCAACATTAGGTTTAACGTTGGCATTAAAATAGAAGTTTGGTGAATAAGGGGCCCCCTTGTTTTTTTAGACAAGGGCAAAGCCCTTTTTTATTTGTATATAAGGATAAAACGGAGATGTATTTATGGGAGTTGAAAATAGGATTTATATTATCGAAAAGCACAAATCGCCAAGGGAATACGGCGGGAAGCAATTTACTTACTGGGGCGACGTAATAGCCATGTATAACGTCGGAAAATGCCCGGAACTACACAAGGCATTCCGTAAGGAAACAGATGCCTATATTTATTCGGACGATGCTGATACCCCAATCATAAAGGACAAATATGATAAGCCGCTTTGCGAGGCAGATATCAGCAAGGTCATTAAAACTGTTGAAAAAATAACAAAGCGCGAAGATTATTGGAGGCTTAAGCCACTGCTGTCGCTTCTGAAATCCGTAGAAAAACAAGCCGAAGAGCCTGTCAGCATCGGTGTTTTAAATTATTGTTCATAAAAAGGGGGCCGTTATGCCTAAAAGCCAGTTAGATGACGTTGCGATAGAAATAAGCCAGGCAAAAAAATACGGCATGGCTTACGCAATCCTTTCGGAGCTTGAAAAGTTTCTGGAAAAAAACAAAGAGTACATTAAAAGCGAAATTATTGGCGCGTTCCATAATATCCCAGACGACGAGAGGGTAGGGTATGAAAGGTCCGTTACCCTTGCCGGGATTAAATTTACCGTCAGCATACCAATGGCTGTAGATAAAATTAAATTGAAAGACTACCTTAAATCCAGGCTCCCTAAAAAAGAATTTCAAAAGGCAGTTACCGTCACGCCTACATACACGATAGACAAAGAGAAGCTTATGGCGAACCGGGCGGTGCTGCGCAAGCTTATTGACGAGAGAACCCTTGTCCGGCATGAGGACAATTTTATTATCCATGACGACATAGTGGACGGGTATATCCGCAATGGGGTATTGACTCAGGCAGAGATTGACGATAACTGCAAAGCCCCGGGCCCACCGTCCCTGCGCGTATCCGGGGCGGGCCTAAACAGCCTCAAACGGAAAGCGAACGACTGGGTATCGGCCAGGTTCGGATAATTGAAAGGCAGGTTTTTGGCATGTGCCTTGTAATTGAATTTAATGACGGGTCAAACCCTTTTTCCGTCATACGCGTTTCTTCCCAGGTTATAGGCGAGAATATAGCCTGGCAGCAAAAACAAAACGGCAACTTAATTCAAAGCATATATGTATTGGAGGACGATGAAATTGAAAAACATTGAATTCAAATTAAAAGACGACGGCAAGACCCTCCTGATGAAGGTTGACCTGTCGGAAGACAACGGGCCGTCAAAGTCCGGTAAGACGCGTATAATCGCGTCGTCTGAGGGGAATGTCCCTCTGCCCGTCACCGGCATGGAGCATGTAAAAATCGGGCTGAATATTTATAAGTAAAATTTATTTATCAGGGGGTATTTTATGAATTGCTTGACCGGTAAAGAGCTGGGCAAAGAATTCTCGTATTACGTCAACTGCCACCCGGCGGAGTACAAGGACTTTGTAAACGAAATAGTCAATGACGACCTTACGCTTCAACAGTCATCCATAAGGCTTATATTTGCCGTTATCAAGGGCATGGCGGCGGAAGGAAAGTATACGGACGCCCGCAACGAGGCGTCCGTTGCGATATGCAGGAAAATTATAAAACAGTTCGGCAGCGAGCTGTGCTTCCCGCTGATATAAAAAGGTGGTTTATATATGGCCCTGGGGATAAACCTTGAAAATCAAATATACACCGTCTTTTCTATCCCGCTGATAAGGGAAGACAAAAACATATTAGTCAACCATTTAAGGATGCTGGCTAATGCACTGGAAGAATATGATTTAACGATCCTATCGGCCAGGCTAAAAACGCCTCTCGAAGGGGTGCCGTACAGTAAACCGTCATTTGAAATTGTCTGTTTTGGAAAAAACAATGGAGGGCCGTATGATAATAAATAAACAAGGACAAGGCATTGTTATCGGTAAAGATTTCTACTACGTAGGTATGCGGGTAATAGCAAATGAAAACAGCGTCTATGCCGGCCTTACAGGGATCATTACAGAGATCCGAACCGGTGGCGACAAAGATACGGAAAATCCGGGCGAGGATATTTACTGCGCGTTTGACGAGCCGGAAGAGGGCGGCAGCCCCAGTATAGCAGAAATTGAGGGGCGTTTTTCAGGGCTGTACGGCATTGCTAAAACCATCGGCGATTTAGGCCTTGACGAAGTAGTCATGGCGCCGGGTATGCTCGTACCTTTAAGGGGGGCGGGCGCCAATTCAAGTCAAGTTGGTAGACAATAGCGACGATTTGGATTTTATTATAAAAGCCGCCCACTATGCGGGCGTATTGGAGACAGACGGCACAATCCGCGTCGAGGAATGGGAGCCGCTTATCGGCGTGCTGGTTGCGTACCTGATTGATTATCTGTACACAGGCAAATACGCGGGCAAAGATTTTTTTGAAGAGCTTGAGAAGGAACTTATTAAGAATTTTGCGAGCGTCCGCGTAGACTTCATAGAATAGAAAGGTTTTATCATGTCAGACTTAACCGACAAGACAATGGCTATGCTTAGGTTTAACCACCGCCTGACAAAAAGGATTTCAAATGGGGCCGGCACTGGACAGCCGGCCTTGCAATTCGGGGTAGGGAATTGTTACGCGAACCTTGTGTTTTTAGTAAAAGAGCATGACAACGAATTCATTTACCTCCTGGAGCGGCTCATGCCCAAGTTCGGCCTCGAAGTCTCGGACGTATATGTCACGCCCTTCTATAAATTCAACACGCAAAACAAGACCCTGCTTGAAAAGATATTTTTAAAAGAGATGTCAATAGTCAGCCCATATTATATTATCATCGCAGGCAATATCAACCTTACGCTGCCATTAGGCTTCCCCCATGGGCCAATGCCGCAACTTATGGAGATTATGCTGATGGAGAAATCGCCGGGCTGCAACAAAAAAGATTTGATTGAAAAACAGAAACAGGTATTAAAATCCATGCAGGAAATAATTGACCAAAATTTCTATATTTGAAATGGAGGTAATACGAATGGATAAAGTAGAATCAAATTTATAAAAGAAGATTAAGGGGCGGTTATATTATGGACATAAGCAAGGCCCTCGCAAAATTTGAAAAAGTTAACATGAAATCCGATATAGGCACAGACCTGGAAGAGTATTTTAAGGCGGAAGAACAGTATTATATTGACCTTAAAAATACTCTCGCTTCTTTTATAAAGCCTTTACAGATTACAGAATTACAACGAGTAGGCATATCAGATAAGTATAGGCAAAATGAACATATAGGCTCCCCCCTTAAATACAGCCTTGAATCCAAGCAGATCAGCAGGTATATCGAAGAGGCTACATACTGGTTTATTGAGCTTATTGTAAATTATTATGCCAAGGTTAAAAACATAGAAATTGTTATAGGCGATGTCTACCAAAGGCTCGGCCTTTTAAAAGAAACAGGGTATGGCGGCTACACGTATAATATGTCCGCTGAAGACAGGCAGAAGAAAGAAGACGCTAAAAACCATCAAATTGAGTGGCTGTTAAATAATAATATATCGTATCAAAAAATACTGGACGCCATCCATTCTTCCTTTAACGGCATGTCCATAGATGAAATAAACGTAAAAAACCAGTTGGAAAAGTTCAAACAGTCTAACTATGGCATGATGTATAAGGCGGACAAGATCCAATTCCGCGACTGTTTCAGCAAGCCAAAAGGGTACAGCGGCTTCCAGAAATACCAAAAGTTTGACGACGTGCTTAAAATGCTGTCATACCATTACACAAAAAGCTTTGAATTAATGGAGTGCCTTACAATTACGGAGCTTGAAAACCCGCGGGAGTCGTATTGCCTTAAAGAAATAAAGATCGGGCATGACAAAATTATTTCTTGCCGGTACCTGCGTACGGGCATATTTGAAATAACGTTCATTGACCCGGCGGAAGCCGAAGGCTTCTATGTTTCGTTTTTACGATCATAAATAAAGGGGTGCATAATGGCCGGAAGCACGATATTTCAATTATTACCGTCATTAGAGGGAATAAACGACGGTTCCGAGCTTATGATGGAATATGATTTAACCGATTGTTTTGTCCCTTCCGTTGCGGATTATCTTTATGACGACTGCAATAGGAAGGAAGCCTTCGATGTGCTGGTAAGGCATCTTACTTATAGGGATACCGGATATGGCGCCGATTCGGACAAATATTTGTCCTCGTTTTATTCCAATACAAAAATACATGATAAAGACGGATTGCCTGAGGCGTTCATAGTTTTTCATAAAGGCTTCAAAAGTTTTTATTTTAAGAGGGCTTATGAGGCGTACAAAAAAAATGCCGAAGCTATGACTCTCGAAAAATTCATGAACGGCCTGACTATGTTTGCGTTTAAGAATATTATCGACGATAGGTACGGGTATTATATTTTCGACGAATGCCGCAGTTACAGTACCCTCGACAACTGGATCCGCGATTATTTAAAAGACGACGAGGAATCAAAATTCTATCTGGGCACCGTAATTAACTATCATTATTAAAAGGGGGCGTATATGGGATACGGCATGGATCAGACGGACGGGTCGTTCATGATTAAAAATGAAAACAAAGAAAAAGCATATAACCTTTTGATGGAATATTTGAAAGAGAATAGCTATGACCACGCATACAAAGAAGGCGACATGAAAGATATCTATGACGCCTTCCGGTATTATGGCTTTGTCTTTTTTGAAAACGAAAAAGGCGATATATATTCTATTTGTTTTGAGTCTGAAAAACTGACCGATCAGGAGGTATTTTTTACAGCAATTGCCCCGGTGGTAGAAGAAGGCTCATTCCTGGAAATGCGCGGGGAGGACAATTGCCTATGGCGCTGGGTCTTCCGGGATGGCGGGTGCGGTACTATATACCCTAAGATTATATGGGACGACGATGTAGAATGAAATACCAAATGCATGATGTCGCCATCCCGAAAGAGCAGCGCGAGGACATCAATACAAAAATACTGTATATGCTCTCAAATAGCCAGGTGGATTATAACGGCTTCACCCCCGAGGAGATCGGCTCGTTCTTCTCCGGGGCCGGCGGCCTGCACGGGCTTAAGCAGGAAGATTATTATAACTACCACCAGTTCAGCGCCGCGAAGAAAGAGAAGGAAAAAGGCCAGTTCTTTACGCCGTATAAACTGACCGATTTTATAATGAAGCTGCTAAGCCCAAGTGATTCCGATATAATCATGGATTTGACATGCGGCAAGGGCAGCTTCTTTAACTCGTGCCCCGTGGAGGGCAACGTATATGGCTGCGAGATAGACCCCGCGGCAATCAAGGTAGCCAAGTACCTATATCCGGACGCGAACCTGCACGAATGCGACATACGCTCGTTTAAGCCGGATATAATGGCCGACCTTATAGTCGGCAACCCGCCGTTCAACCTTAACTGGAAAGTGAATTATGACGGCGAGAGCGCGGCCGTTGGCATGTTGAGCCAGCTATACTACTGCGTTAAGGCCGCCGAATTATTAAAGCCCCTTGGGCTGTTGGCGATAGTTGTTCCGGAAAGCTTTTTAAAAAACGATTTCTTTGAGCTTAGCCGGTTTAATTTAGTCGAGTCTTACTTTAAAATCCTGTTTGCGTTTGACCTTCCGGATGACGCGTTCAATACATACGGTATAAACTTTAAAACGAAATTGATTATAATGCAGCGCAGATCCGGCACGGTTAATGTGGACAATCAGGGCAATCGCCCCGGACAATCGTGCCAGGCGGCGGACAGCCTGCCTAAAATGAAGGCCGTTACGGCTGTGTTAGATTTAGACGAGGCGACGGCATGGTATTTGCATAACATGCATATAAGGCCGCTCGTTGAAATTAAGAACAAAAACAAATCGGCCTTATACCTAGAACAGGTTAAAAACGCCTCGCTATCAAAAAGCTTTGAAAATACTCTGAAAAAGCTTATGTATGATATTAACCGCCATGGCAAAATATCCGAAAAGTCTAAGCGGATGTGCGAATCCTACGTCCACCAGTTTTTGTCCCAAAAGAAACCGGCGGATATGGATTACGAATCCTGGCAGCGGGCAAAGATCACGGAAAAGAAAGTCATAGCCTATTTAAAACGCGCCCTTAGATCCGTAAATAAACAAGTTGAATCCGATACGGAGCGGATGGTTAAAAAAGGCGACACATTCTATGTAAAAGGCTACAGCCACAAAGCCAGGGCTAATTTGAAAAAACAGAATTACCGGGTGGGTTTTATAAGCCAACATGTCTACGCAAATATGCCGGAGCCCCAGGTACACACGGAACTAAATAAATTCCTGCGCAAAAAGCGCAAGGAATTCGAGCGGCAAGATGCCGCGTGGGCCGACATGAAGCAAGTCGAAAAAATAAAGGGCTTTTTGGATGGCTTTATTTTATTCAACTATGACACGCTCGAATATATCGAGCTTAACCCTAAACAGAAATTTGACACGAACCTTTTTATCCAGAAACGCTATTGCTATGTGCAATGGGAGATGGGGTCAGGCAAAAGTATCGCCGCCCTTGCCATATCTGAATACCGAAGGAAGTTCGGGGACATACGCAACGTTTTTATAGTAAGCACGGCCATCTGCATTGAAAACAACTGGGAGGTAAACCTGAGCCATTACAGGATAAACTATACCCGCGTCAGGACAATAACGGACATAATGAATATTAAGCCCGGCCAATATGTCCTCCTTACGCTTGAAGCCGTAAGGTCATTGCAGAGGCATATCCAAAAGTTTATAAAAATCCATTCGCAAAAATTCCAGCTTGTGCTTGACGAGGCCGACAACATCTCGAACCCTGACAGCGTGCGGACAAGGGCCGTCTTGGCTTGCTTCAGGCGCGTTAAGTATAAGGCCCTGCTTTCCGGCACAATGACCAGGAACAATATTGTGGAGTCATATACGCAGTTTGAGCTTTTATACAATAACTCGGCCAATATGATGTCAGAAGCCGAAACCATATATGAAAAAGACAAAAACGGCGGCCTGAAAGAAACAGCCAATGAATATTACCTGCGGCCGTTCCCGACGTTTAAGAAAGGCCTGTCTTTGTTCCGCAAGTCGTTCCTCCCGGAAAAGATAACCGTGTTCGGCATAGTGAAAGACACGCAGGACATCTATAACCAAGAGGTATTAAAAAAGCTGATAGACAAAACGATTATAACGCGGACATTCGAAGAAATGAGCCAAAAGGACATCTACGATATCAAGCAGAAGGTTGTCGGCTTCTCCCCGGAAGAGGCCGCCCTATATAAAAAGGTCATAGAAGAATTTAATACGCTGCGTGACAGGTATTTTGATTCTACCGGCGACGCCCGCAAGGACTCCATGTTTAAAATGCTCCAGCAACTGCTTTTATTGTTAAAGGTATGCGCCGCGCCTAATTCGTTGGCGGAATATAACAGCCCAAAGATGCCTACAAAAATAAAAGAGATTTTAAACATGATAAAAAAGTGGCCTGACGAGCCTGTTGTAATTGGCGTCCGGCATGTAGAGGTAGTGGATATATATGAACGCTATTTAAAATTCACGTTCCCCGACAGGAACGTCTATAAAGTAACGGGCGGCGCCGCATCGTTAAAAAAGCGCCGGCAGGTGGCCGCGCAGATGGAAGGCGACAAGACAGGCATTTTAATATGCACGCAGCAGTCCCTGTCCTCATCCATGAACATCGGGTTTATCAATAAAATAATAATCCCGGAGCTGCATTATAACAACGCCTCAATGTCGCAATTTTATTTCCGATTTATCAGGTATACGTCTACGGAACATAAGGAAGTACATTATGTCACATACGGGAACTCCATAGAGATGAACCTGATGCAGATGGTCATCGCCAAGGAGAAGCTTAACCAGTACATGAAAAATGAGGATCTCGAATTTAAGGATCTATACGATAAATTCGGGATTGACTACGATATTATGAATATGCTTCTTTATAAGGAAAAGGATCAGGACGGGAAGGTAAAAATACATTGGGGAGAACAGCAGATAGTATAGCCGTTATATAAGCAAAAGCCTTTGGTATTATGGCCAAGGCTTTTGTTTTTACTTTCCCGGGTTAATATCGCGCCCCTTGGTGCGCACATTTGGGTAATACACCGAAACTTGCCGTAGGGGTTTTTAATCCATTTCAATTAATTTATTATTGCTAGTTTCCTTAAGGTTACTTTCTAATTTTCTCAACGAGATTAGGGCGTTCTGAATAAGTTCCTCGATAAAATTAATTTCGTACGTAGAACACTCTGTTAGCATTTCCGTTATTTCATTTAATAAAAAAGACTTTCCAACTGTGCTGTTTGAAGACTTGGACAATAAAAAATCCATGGGCACATTGAGGGCATCCGCTATCAACAATAAAGCCTTCAGCCCCACCTTTGTAGCGCCTCTTTCGACAGCGCTTATATGGGAAAGAGATAGTTTAGTCATTTTCGACAATTGCTCCTGTGTTATTTCCTGTTTGGTCCTTTCTGTTTTTATCTGCCTGCCAAGTTTTTCATAATCAATCATTTTAGACCCCCACCTAAAAAAATGTCCTATACATTGTATATCTTTAATTCATATGTTAAAATAGGGGCAGATAGGTAAATTACATATGTGCAATGACTTAAATGCAAAAAAATAAATTCGTTTTATAAATGGAAGAATTATTTTATGACAATGATTTTAATGCGTCCATTTTACGGGCGCTTTTTTGGTTTTAAAACAATGTTTTTCAGCGCAAAGGCGGTATATATAATACAAAATATTTTAATGCATGACGAGGTACTAAATGGACGACGAATGCTTTGAGGGACTCAAAAAAACCTACGGCCAATCTTACAGCCGCGAGGCGTGGGCCAAACGCGAAAGACTGTTTATATCATGCTGCCAGAAAACAAATATAAGCTTTGACATGGAATTTGCCGTTATGAAGGAACTCCTATATAAGCTGGATGTAATTTTCACGCAGGCGAAACTGGACCTTGCCGTCGTATCCAAAAAACTGGGCCGCTATATGTACCAGCTTGACGAAGAGCTTAAGCTAAACAGCCTTGACGCCAGGAAAACCGGCGCCGTAAAGAACGAGGCAAACGCCAAAGCCTACGCGGTCAAAACAATCAAGGAATACAAGGACGACAATGGCAAGAGCTTGTACGATTACCGCAACCTGTACAATGAGCGCAGTATTTTTCTAAGCCATGTGGTGGACCTTGTAAAGATGAAAAAGGAGATGCTGATTACCGAAAGCGCGATATTAAAATTAGAGGCGTCCTTAATTGAGTAACAGCGCGCAAGGCGGTTACAAATGAATTTCAGCAAACATGAATTAAAATTTTCTGTGCGCGAACTACAAAGAAAGGCGCTTGACAGGCCTGTTATAGACGCGGCGGATTTATTTAGGCCGGATACCATAATGGACCACAGTATAATCAGGCCGTCAATATTAAACGAAAAGAAAATAGTTGTCGCAACTTTTATTTGGCATACGCCTATTATAAAAAACAAGTTTGACAGCGCATTGTTATTCTCGCTTGCTTATGCGGCAAGCATACAGCCGCGGTATAAAATAAAGTTTACGGACATCAAGGATGTTTTGCCGGAAGAGCTTCTTATATGGATGCCTATGGTGTTCGGGGGCAATTATAAGCCGGAATGCTTTAAAACAAACCCGTTTAACAATACCCCCAAAAATTTTGGGGCAACATTTTATACCGCCTATTTGGACAGCCAATTAAACATCCTGAATATATAACAGGGGGACCTATATTTGCCTGAATGCGTGTATATATTGGTATGTAAAAATAATGCCAAGTGCTTGCGCTGCAATGATTATTCCTTAAAAAAAATACCCGGTGCAAAGACAAATAAAATAAATAAAAAATCATCGGCCGTCAGCTTAAATAAAGACAAGCCTTGGGAAGCTTTAGAAAAAAACATTGTCAACATGCTGAATGAAAAAACGCGGAGGACGAGGGCGTCCGGTTCCCTGCCTTATGAAAAAGGCGACGTATTGGACGATATAGCGTTTATCGAATGCAAGTCGCGCTCCGGCAACAGCGTGAATAAAGGGGCGGACAAATCGTTTACCATATTAAAGTCCTGGCTGGTAAAAGCCGGGAGGGAAGCGCTAACGGCAGGCAAGCCGTTGATCATCCCATTCCAGTTCGCCGGACATGATTGTGATCATGATTATGCCCGCTTAGGCATAGGCGATAAAATATATGCCATCATGGACATGGACGAGCTGGCGGACTTAATTGCCCTTGTCAAATGCCTTAGGGCCGAACTAAATGATAAAGAAAAAATCATAAATGAATTAAAGAGGTAATGCGTTATGGCTTTTATTGACTTAAAATATGTTGTCTGCGGCTGCGGTTCAAAAAGGTTTTATTCAAAAGAAACGTTTGCTATCCAAAAACGTGACCTCGGCGTACGAAACGATAAAATAATCGTAAGCCGCGTATCTGACGAAGACAGCAGTTACTATTGCGCGGAATGCCACGCGCCGGTAGATTTAAAAAAGTTTATTAACTCCAGGTAAAGGTTTTTTGCAACAAAGGGCAAGGAGGCTACAAATGAAAAATAGGTCAGTATATTTCGCGCAAGTAAACATTGATACGGAAGTCTTGATAGTTACTGAAATACCCATTATGGAGGAAACAGAGAAGTCCTATAAGCTTAAAGGGAAAAACAGTTACCTTTCCAAGTCAAAGTTCGTTGACGGCTGCACCGTTGTAAAGTCTACGGAAGAGTCTATAGGCTTTACGAGGGAGGACACTATAAACGCATTGTATAATTACTATAAGAATGCCCTCCGGGAAAATAAAGAATCACGTAAGCTGATAGTATCAAAAGGCAAGGCAGTCAAAAAAGCGCTGGTAGAGCTGGCCGCTAAAAAAACAAGCGGCGCCCGCGGATCCAAACCTGCCAAAGCCTCGACCGAGGGGATATAGCAAAATGGCGGATATATCGGTACCCAGGCAGATGTATGAGTTATATAATTATCGGGACGATTTAACCGTCAAAAAGAAATTTGATTATGTTTTAGATTTTTTGGCGTATATAGCCAAGGTAGACACTATCGCGACGCCGTCAGCGCCGGAAGGCATATTTATTAAAATGATGTCCCTTGGCAGCCAATACATAAAGGAGCCCATAAATTTTGATTTGTTGGATCTTTATTATGAATTAAAAATTGGCGTTTACGCCCGCCCAAAACTAAAACAAAAAAATATAGCGTCGAAATATACTAAATCAATAAACAACCCTTTAATCTTGGTCCAGCATAATAATATCCGCGCAGGGGACGCGGCAATAATTACGAAAATTTTTTATCCAGGCAAGGATATTATACATTATGGTTACTGCCACTCAATTACAGAGTATCATATTATTTTGATTTGTTCAAAGATATTCGACATGGATTCATATATTTTATGTATCGACAAAAACACAGTAAACAAAATGGATCTTAAAACTATATTTGATTTGAACCATATATACCTTAACCAATGGAAAAAGCCAGCTAAAAAAGAAATCCGCACAGCGTAGCCATTGCGGGGAAGGGGAGGGCGATATCCATAATAAATAAAACGGAAATCGCGTGCAACGCCCTTAAGCGTATGTCTTCCGACGCGCAGCGGGCCTTGACGGACGCTATTGCGTATGAGTTGTTTTCGCAGTGCCTGATAGAAATCTCAGAGCAGGTAGCCCAAGGCAACAAGGTGACATTGAACGGCTTCGGCAAATTTGAGCCGTATAAGACCCAAGGGTCGTCAGGCAGGAGGGTGCCCTGGGACAACAACAGGATAGCGAACCATGAAAGCAAATTCGTCCCCAAGTTTTATGCCGCGCCAAATTTTAAAGAAAAAGTTATTGACTCTTTGGACGCAAACAAAAAAAAATGAAAGGTATATAAAATATGGATGAAGACGCTCCAAATTTTCATGTACCAACAGATAAGCTTCCTTTATATAGGGAATGTATAAAAAAAATACAGCCCAAATCATTGACCAGGCGTTTTATCATAGACTGCCACAACGGCATTACATACCATTTTAATGAATATAATTTGACCAAACGTGACGGCGACTATGAATCTGATGAAGATATTTTAAAATATCTCCGGAAGGAAATATTTAAGTTTAAGAAATGCAAATTATATTCGTGTCTTGAAGTCAGCGGCAATTATTCGAAAGATGAATTAGAGAAAATGCCTCCGCATGAAATGATGGAATATTTGAGGGTGGTATATTATAACCCAGAGTTTGAGCCTTTATCGGCTTATTCAAAAATGTATTGATTTAAAATTATTGTCCGTGTCATAAACTATGCCGCGACAATATAATGCCCGGCCGAGACGCGTCTGGCCTCGCCTTTCGCCGGTTTTAACGATTAATAAATATGCAAAGGATGATCAGAATGGATTTAAAAGGCTCAAAGACGGAACAGAATTTAATGGAGGCGTTTGCCGGCGAGAGCCAGGCAAGGAACAAATATACATATTATGCCTCCAAAGCCCAAAAAGACGGGTACGAACAGATAGCGGCCTTCTTCAACGAGACTGCGGACAATGAGAAGGAACACGCTAAAATTTGGTTCAAGTTGCTGCACGGCGGCCAGGTATCGGGCACGGAACAGAACCTGGACGACGCGGCCGCCGGGGAGAATTTCGAGCATACCGCAATGTACCCGCGCATGGCCGAAGAAGCCCGCGAGGAAGGCTTTAACGACATCGCGTGCCTGTTTGATTCGGTAGGGCAGATTGAAAGCGAGCATGAGGAACGCTACCTGAAACTTCTTCAAAATATAAAGCTCGGCACGGTATTCGCCAGGAATGAGAAGACTGTCTGGATCTGCCGCAACTGCGGGCATATCGAAGACTGCGACAGCGCTCCCGTAAAATGCCCGGTCTGTTCCCACCCCCAGGCTTTCTTTGAGATACGCGCCGTAAATTATTAATTAAAAAAATTCTCCGTATCTTAAATGGCTAAAGCTTTTTTTGTTGCGGGTTCGAATCCCGCCGGAGATATTGGTGCGGGCCCCTTCCGCAATTCCGGAAGCGGTCGCCAGAGGCTCTAGGCCAGAGCTAAAAAGGGCCCATAAGATTACTGCATACGAAGGAGTTTTACAATGTCTTTAAAAGCAACAAACGGCAGGACCTACGAAGGCACTGTCAAATGGTTCGACGCCCAGAAGGGTTACGGCTTTATAACGATTAACGATGAAGACCGCGACGTGTTTGTCCACTTCTCCGCCATTAAGGAAGAAGGGTTTAAGACCCTCGACCAAGGGCAGATAGTGTCGTTTAACATAGTTAACGGGCAAAAAGGCGATCAGGCGGCCGATGTCCGCATTATCGCGTAATCATATAGCGTCTATGCCGGTCTATCGGTTCCCGGCGGCCAAAGAACCGGATATTAGAAAAAGAAGCTGATAAAAAATTATGAAAATTTTAGTTGTAGAACCTGGCAAGGAACCATATGTAACAGAAATAACGGGCGATTCAAAATCCATGGAGGATGTCGTAGGCGGGGAAACCTTTATAGCGTATGGCGGCCCTCAGGTGGTTTTAATATGTAATAACGAAATAAACCCTCTTAATCTTGAAGGCGATCCTTCCAAACTAAATGAGAACCGAATATATTGGGACAAAATGATTTACGGGACATTTTTTATTGTCGGGGTAAAATTTATTAAAAACGAAAATTATAATGAATCCGAAGTATCAAGTGAGCCCGAATTTTCAAATTTTGAATATATGTCGCTTTCCGATTTTGATATTGATACATACTCCAAGTTCTTCCAGCTTTAGCATGACCGCAATATTATAGGGGCGAAAAGGTTTCGACGGGGAATTTAGTATCTGTCTACCTTCATCCGGCGGGTACTGCCGCAAATGCCAAAACAATAAAAGATAATTATATTCCTGAATACCAAGCGGCCTAATTTTTAAGCCGTATCCAAAACGGTATCCGTTTCCGATCCGGTGACGCCTGAGGTAATAGAATGGATCGGAACCCTCTCTTTAGTACAGGGATACCGACGCGCCTGTTTAAATAAAGCGGCGGAGGAAAGTGCGGCCAATCCTATTTTAATGCCTGCGGCCGGCTGCCGTATCCGGCTGTACAACAAACGGCTATGATGATAAACGTTGCAGAGAAAGATATTTTCGGACCCGGGTTCGACTCCCGGCGCTTCCATTTAAATAATAAATAGGGTAGGGTATATGGGGAAATCAAATAATCATATATACATAAAGCAAAAACCAATGACAAGTGCTATGAGCCGTTTACAAAATGCCGCGATAGTATCGCCGGTCTTGAAGCATGTTATACACGATATGAATATTGTTTATTTTATGATCCTGCGCGATAAATTTGGTTTCGACAAAGAGATGCTGTTAAAATTATATGACGACGTAAAAGAAGGATGGGATGCCGTACAGACGCGCCATGTATCGGTTAAGGATATGGAGCAGACCTTGCTTGACGAAATAGGTTTTGATGTCAGCAAAATATGATTTCAAATATATACAGAATAAAAGAGGTGTTCTTATGAACAAAAGCGAATTTATCCAAGCGGTATCCGATAAGTCGGGCCTTACAAAGAAGCAGGCGGAACATGCCGTAAACGCTTACCATGAAGTCATCGGCGACGAGCTGGCGGCCGGCAACAAAGTACAGCTTACCGGCTTCGGGACGTTTGAGAGGGGCCAGAGGGCCGCGAGGGAAGGCAGGAACCCGCACACGAGCGAACCATTAATGATACCGGCGACGAAGAACGCGAGGTTTAAACAAGGGTCTAAACTTAAAGATAAATTAAATCAATAAAACCGCGGACATTTGAGGGCGATTAAACGGTTGTGTTCAGTGTCCGGTACGAATAATGCTAAGTATAGTTTGCATTTTTATACGATAAAATGCAAACTATACTTAGCATTTTTAAAATCTATTGAACAGAGGCCAAGGTTTTGATATATTGTAAATACATGAGGTATATAAAATAAAAATATTGACTACCCTATAAGTATGTTATACAATGTTTGCATATTTAATTTTGTAAACATATTGATTTCATGCGGTTTATTTTGTATAACAAAAATAGGGGGAAGATTTTATGGCCGAGTATCCAACCGTTGCCGTCAGGGTCAGCGATGAGGTCAAAGAATTATTTGACGAGCTTTCAAATAATAGGGAGTTTAAAAATAAGGGCGAGTTCCTAAACCATCTATTGCTTATATATCAGGCCGAACAAATAAAAGAAGAAGTATCTACCATAAAACCTGCAATAGATGCGGCCCAGGATTTTATGAGAAAATTTTTAGATATTTTAATTGGCGTCGGATCTTCAATAACATTAGGCAATGAAAAGCATATAACGGAAATACAGGAGCTAAATGATTCATCCGAAAAGGCTGCGGGATTATTACAGGAACGGATCTTAATACTGACACAGGAAATAAAAGAAAACGAAGAACGTGCCGCCACCCTTTTAAACGAGACGGGCGTTTACAAAGACAAGATATCGGAACTCTTGCTGCGCATATCGCAGCTAGAAAATTCGGTAAAAGACAAAGACAAAATCATAGCCGCCACAACAGAAAAATACAACTCGCTTAACGACATGGTTTTGGAATATAAGGGATACGCCGATAAAAATAAAGAGTTAAGTAATACGATAGAGGATCTGGAAGATCAAATTGAGAAGCTTGACAGCAGGATAACCGGATATGTCGCTCAAATTGACGGCATTAAGGAAGGGCACCAAATAGAAATTGAGCGTTTGAAAAGCAGCGCGGCCCTTGAAAGAGATACGGCATTGCTGAAAAAAGAATCCGAAATAGTAGAGCTTCAAAAATCGTTTCAATCAAAATTAAACGAACAACAAGAAAAATACAATTCTTCCATTGCCGAATACCAGGAACAGGCCGCTGAGCTTTTAAGGTCTAAGTTTGGGACGTTAAAGCTAAAGAGGGCGCCTAAGCAAAACACCGATATCCGGAAAGCAGATGAATAATAATACGCCGCCATAACTATTTTTATATTTATGGCGGCGTTATTTGTGGTTGTATAAAATGGTACACTCTCTCCCCGTTTTGCGACATGTGTTTCCGCCAACCGGACTTACATCCTAATTGCATTCAAAGGCCAACACCCCTTCATTGTCGGATATATAGTAATAGGCCTCGTCCGAATCACAGTAATCTTCGTCTTCAAATAACATTAAACCTTCGGCGTCCAGCATATCGTTGTACCTATCCGTTATCTGCGCGACGACGGCCCGCCGCTTGCTTGAAACGACGCTCATGGACATCCCTAGCTGCGCCGCTATGTCGGCGTCAGAAAGGTTGTTGAAATACTTGAGCTTCAATATCTTGCGCTCGGTGGCCGTAATGTCCCTGAACACGCCCGTGGCCGTGTTGCCAAGTTCCCAGTTGATGTCGAGGTCCATAATGTCCGGCTCCTTAAGCACAGTCCGCCGGTCCTTTGTCTGGTAATAGAAGTCTATCTTGCTGTCCGCGGCCTCAAAGTCTTTGACCGAATCGTCTTCGACGAGCAGGTTCTGGACCACGAGGTTTGACGAATTCTCCACGGCAAAAACATACTCATCGAAATCATAATGATCCTTGCGGACATACGGGTCGCGTATAAGCCCCAGGAGCTGCGAGAACAGCTTGTAATGGTACACGCGGTCAACAAAGGTGTGAAAGCTGGGCCTTGTATAGTCACGGTACTTAGTAGCCATTTCTAGCAGGACTATCCGGCATTCATCCATTATCTCGTCTTCATTGTAGACCCTGAAAATGTACCTGATAAACTGCGCGCCGTCATACAGGACGTTCCTAATGTTCGCGCTCATCCGGTTGTTTTCTATGAACTTGTATATATATTTCGGGCAAAACAGCGAAACAAATTTCCTGTCCCGCAGCCTGTTTATCTTAAACCCGTTCTGCCTGCATATGATATGGACATAGATCCATATCATGTTCTTGAACGCCTCGCATATATAAAGCGAGTCCTCCTGATTCTTGTCCTGGCTGTACGCCATCACATGCTCATGCAGCTCCCGTTCTGACAGCCGGCGCAGCCGAACGTCAAGCGGGACCAGGTACTTTTTTGTAAAAATTTCAAGCACGCCGCTGCGGAAGGCTTTCTTCGCTGGGTCCGCCGTCCTGCCTATTACGCCCTGGTAATAGTCCTTTTTGCTGTTTGCCAGCTCCAAACGTTTATTAATGATTTCTTTTTCTAAGTGTATCTTTGAAATATTCTCCTGTTTGGCTGCATGTAAGGATAATATCTCATCGTGCGTCATTGTATTGCCCCCTGTGCTTTTCTATACGCTGGTCAGGCTGCCTTTTTAACGTAGCTGACAGTCGTATATCCACAGGCCTATCGCGTCAAATATATCATCATTTTTTTTATAATAGTTTTTTTTATTAATCCCATCACAATATTCCTGATGTAAAATATCCCTGGTAGGCTCTGTGAAATATTCGATGTTGGCAAGGGCGATTTTTCTGATCGGACCATATGTATCAATTTTTTTGCAGTTGCCATAGCCCGTCAGATGCTTTTTGACAGTCTGATTATTAATTGCATCTTCAATTTTAATGCCGCGCTTAATTAATAACGGCACAAGCGCGCCGCGTAGCTGGCTTAGCTCCATCCCGATCCGTGCGTTCCCTTTGGCGCCGACGAATTGGTCTTCCCAGCATACCCTTACGATATTTGGATATTGCTTTAATATCCGCGCTATTTTTTTATACAGGAATATTATGCGCCTGTTAAGCGCCGAGCCCCTTCGTTCCCATGGTACCTGGATCTTGTTTACCTCTTGTACCTGCGCGGGTTTGTTTGTCATAAAGTCGCAGATTAAATAGCCGGTACAATACGTTGACATATCAAGATAAAGAGTCTCCAATAGGGCCGCCCCCTGTTAGCCTGTAATTGCGTCCACTATCTTTTTTTTCTTCTTCGCCTCCTCGATTTCTTCCGGCGTAAGCCCTTCTATGAAGCTTGGCGTGGCCTGTACGTCCTGGCCGCAAATCTTGACGACGTCCGCGCCGTCTGCCGTTACCCCTATCAGCGTGTCCAATGCAAACACCCCCTTTGTATGGTTAAATTATATTATGGTTCCCAGGAATTTACAATAGCGCCTGTTACACGGTCTCCCTGGCATCCTCGCATATCAGCTTTGCGGGGCAGCTTTTACATTTATATGACAAGTATTTATACTTCGTGCCGTTCTCTATGGCGCCGCAAATGCTGACCGCGTCATTCAGCACTTCTTTTATATGCGCGCCGCTTATGCCGCCGCTTGCCTTGCGCTGAGTATTGTAAGACTGCAATGACACTTTCGCTGGCGCGGAGTTAAAAGACTTCATAAACGCTATTGTGTCGAGGACCGCTTTATAGTCCTGGTCTATAGGTATATGGTTCAGCTTGTCGTGTTCCTTGAAAATAACAAGCTCTATCTCTTTTGTCGCCTTATCCTCCTGGATCAGATCCCATTCGCCCGTGAGGGTTATGCCTTTGGAAAGCTTGACGTTATACGTCTCGTTTACGGCTATAATGGACCCAAGCATACCGGGGAATGTGTTTAGCAAAAAATCAATGGCCGCCGCGCCTTTTTTATTGAACTCCGAAATATTTGACTTCCAATTGACAGGGTTATAATAAGCGAATTTATGCTTCCTCCTTTGGGCTATTGCCGAAGAGGCCCAAATCATTTTTAATTCCTTTGCGGATATTACACCGTCGCGGGCCATAAATAAAAAACGTGCCATAAGCCGGTGGAGGGTGTCGGCATAATAATCCTCCAGGGAGGGGGTCAACTTTAAATCCTTTTTTAAATAAAAAAGTTTAGGGCAAAAACTATATAATATTATCTCCTTTGTTGTTATCTCCATTGGCACCAAGCCCTTTCCTGTAACGCTCTAATTCATTGAAAAATTCCCTTCTCTCTGCCAAAACGCCGGGGGTCTTTGCGTCTAGATCCTCGCACGCAAGCAACTGGCAGTTCCAATGTATATGGTAAGTGTATTCATGCCGCGCTATTTTTTTGTCCTTGCTCATGAATAGCTGCGGGTATTTTATTTGCGATAAAAACGGTTCCTTTTGCGGGTATACCGGGTGCCCGCATAGCTGGCATATTAAAAGCTCCCCGGCCGCCGGCGGCTCCGGGAGGTTGACGGTGCGCGGCATATCGTCCATGGACAGGTTGTCCACGTCTATTTCCTCATAACGCTGCGCCATATGATACCACCCCGCTATTCAAACAATACGTCCGGCTTGCCCTTTACGTTTAAGAGCGCGATTAAAAACAATTTCTTATTCAGCTCAGGGCTTTTCCGCAGTTCGGACGTTTTATTTTCTCTAATTAATTTTTCATAGCCCTCTATTATCTGGCCGTCGCTTTTCTTTTTGACCGGCCTCTTATATAAGTCGTACATCCAGCTCACCCGCCCCCTCAATTATCGCGGCCATTACTTCGCCCGTTACGGGCACAAAGAAGTTGGCGCGCCGTATCATGGCCTCCTTCTCCCGGTGGGTATGCACGCAGGCCGGGATCCTGCACAACTGGCACTTAATATACAAATGGCTTGCCTTGTTGCAGCATTTGTAGCATATGGGGCATGGCAGGTACCTCCGGCAGCCGCCTATGCGCGACAGCTCTTCGTCAAAATCGTCCCTGTTGCTGTGGAGGCGGCCCGCCTCCTTCTGCATACGGATCATTTCCGCGTCCGCGCCCCACTCGGCCATGCGGTTAAGCTCCTCCATGTTAACGATCTCGTCAAATCTTTCGTTGCCCAAATTCATTTTATTAAACGCTCCCTAAATCTTTTGTTTATATATACTGGCAGGCAAATAAAAAAAGCCAAATAAAAAAGCGGCGCGGGGGCCCGGATGGTTAATCCGGACAATAAAGGCGCCGGCCGCTTGCTTTATATGTATGAGTCAAACATGGCTTGCGCGTCGTCCCCGGTAAGGCCCCCTTCGTCGGCCTTGCAGATAAAATCAGCGACTTTTTCGGAAAGCGTGTCTATGCTTAGCCTGTTCGCGTAAAAACATAATTTATAATAGGATAGCTGGGCGGATACAGACCAATATGATTTTTTATTGAGCGCGGTTATCTCCAAATAATTGTTATACCCTTCGATGGCGGCGCTATAATTAGCGGAGTCCGGCTCCGCCATGAGTTTTTCTGTAAGCATGTCGTTTAGCTCGAAGGCCAGCGACGTGATGTCTGTTTTGTCAAACTGTTCGTTTATGTCTATCCCATATTCGGGGGCCTGCGTCTCTTCCCCGCACTCTACGCCGTATTTATACAAATCGTCGTCGTCCCCAATGTCATAAAACAAGCGTGCCGCCCCCCTGTAGGGGTTTTGTCAAGCTTCCACCCCGATGTTATACAATGCGTTAAGGTACTGTTTTGTAACCGTCTCGCTGGCTTCCCTGTATAAAGCGTATTCCGGGAAGTAGTGGAAAAATATTACGCCTTTCCAATCGTTAAATTTATTTTTAACAACATTTATTTCAAAGACAGGCTGTTTGGTCGCCTTGTCCTTCCTTTCAAAATAAATGCCGGCGTTTTCATTTTTATAATGGACCTCGTTATAGACAAGCATGATCGCTTCGGCCTTATATTTTAGCTTGACCGCCTCTTTAAGGTCATCGACTATCGGCCTCCTGTTGCCGTTGATCTTTTTAAGCTCCGCGGTGACTATCAATATAATTTTATACTCCTGGGCTATGTTTGCGCAGCGCTTGGCAAGGAAGTCCCATTTGTTCATTAGGTACTCCCGGCAGCTTTCCTTTGACGTAAGGTCGTGATAGCTGTCAATAAAGACTACCACATGCGGCCGGTCCGGTTTGCCTGCCGAAACTTGCGTTATAAATCTCTGGATCTCCTGCTCGATGTCTTCTATGCTGTTTACTTCTGACGAATCATACAGCATATACTTTTTGGCGTTGGCCCACGCCTTCATTTTTTCCAGCCCCCTGTCCCTGCGCGCCATAAGGCTTAAGTATGATTCCGTGTTCCGGTACATCTTGGGCCGTTTGACGGCGTTCATCGGGACGCGGTATTTGGAGGCTATCACCCGCGGTATCTTATTTTTTATGTTGTCGTCCAATGAAAAATCCAGGACGCATGTGTCGGGGTTCTTTGAGATGACCTGGTGAGCAAGCTGCGATATGAACCCGGATTTCCCAAGGTTGCTGTCACCGCCGATGACATAGAAACCGTTCTCAAAGCCGTTAAACACTTTATCGAGGCTGTCAAAGCCTGTCTTGAGGCCGAAATCTGATTCCCACGAGTCACTGTCGAACCTGCCTATTTTATCGAACATTGAAAGCGAATAAGAATCTTCGGGCTTTTTATGCAAAAGAATCTCCTGCACCCCATCTTTTTCGGTATCTACCCTCATATATCTTTGGCCGTCGTCTTTTTTTACTACATCATAATCATAATCAGTATCATAACCCATGTTCATCTATTTATCTACCTTTCATTTCTTTGATATTTCCGCTTTTTTATCAAATATAAATTGTTTTATTATATTTACATGCGGGGTCACAAAGCTCAAGGGCCCGAAAGGTGCTGCACCCATAGTTTTTATTCGAATGGTAAAGGCTCCTTACCGTCTTCTCTATCTCTTTGTCGGTTAAGGGGGGCACGCAGTATGTGCCGTTCCACCCTGTTATTATCCCTATGGTGCGCGTTAAGTTAAACCCCCTTGCCCTAAAATGCCCGGCGAGCATAGCTACCGTATTGTTCCGTTCGCCCCTGCCCGTATGCTTTACGTACAGCTTTTTGATACAAGGGGGCGACCATGACATGTAACGGTCCGGCCCCAATCTGCCCGGGTCCTCTTTTGCCATGGCTTTTTCCGCGTATTTGCCAAAGATCCGGCCGGCCTGTTTGGAATACCTCGGGCGTATGCCTTTAAATGCCCTCGGCTTTTCGGCCAGCCTTAATATTTCATTGCGGCTTAAAGCGTTCAGCTCGTCAAATGTCAAGGGCGTCTTGTAAAGGCCCGTCTCCTGGTGGATGGACCGCGGGACACGGAACAGCCGCCTGTTGTCGTATATCCTTGTGTCAACTGTCCCGTGGTTGGTCATAATTTTTATGTCCGACGCTATCGCCTTGAATATTTTATTTAAGCCTTTATCCGGCCCAAACCCGAAAACCTTGTTAGGGACAGTTATATGTATCCCTTTTTTGCCGGAGAAGTAAATGTTGATGTCTTCCCTGTCAACGCCGCATATGTTTTCAAAAAACGCGACAGCTAAAAGCGCGTCTTCCCTTACATGCCCAAAATTATTTTCATCATCCAGGTCAAGGTAGAGGCTGCCTATTAAATAGGCCTTTGCCGGATCCTTTACGTCATAGGCATAGGCGGACGTAAAAAGCCCTACGTTGCCATGCTTTTTTTTAAAACTATGAAATTCAGTTTTCTTGATATAAATATTGCGCACAAAATTATTATGCCTATCGGCATAGGCAGCCTCTATGTATATGCAGTCACCCGGGGCGATTGTCGGGCCCGGACATTGAACACGATTGTGTTCGGTTGTCCCAGTCAGCCGGCGTTCGCAATCCTCTTGATAATGCCCATCCATGGATCGTCCTTGTCCCTTTTTTTAATTATGGTGTATTTGTCGCCGCATTTTTCCGTAAACAGCATTTTTTTATAGCTTATGTTCCCCCTAGCCTGATCGATGTAATTCATGATATCGAACGGCTTTGATATCCTCAGGCTGCTGTCTGCCGCCAGTATGTCTTCCGCAATGTCTATGCAAAACAACAGCAAATCAATGTCTTTTATTTTATTGCCGACATATTTTATCATTTGCTGTAAAGACGACGGATCTAAAAGGCCTGCCGCGAGGTTTTCATGCATAAGGTAGTACCCGCATATTTGATTCAAGTTTATGGAAGCGACTTGCTCCCGAAAAAAACAAGAAGCGCTTTCAGTTACGCCCCCAGACTCAATATCTATATCAATCACCGGGAAATCAGGGGTTATGGTCAGATAGCTGTGCAGGTACAGCGTGTCCGATCTTAGGTAGTTTTTTTTCCTTTCGCCCGGTTTTTTTAACGTGCCAAATTTAACCGGGGCGCCATTGTTATAACATCGCCACATATATTTTATCAGGCTTTCGGAGCAATGCCCTTCGTCCAGCCTGCCTTTTAATATTTCCAAGAGGGCCGCTTTTTTGTCTTTGAACGCCCGGCGCCCAATCCAGCCCGGCCTAAAAAGGTACATATAGACATAGGCCAAATCATATACGGAAATTTTCGATACCTTGTCCATGTTATTCTTCCCCGTCGGGCGGTTCGTACTGCTCATATATAAAATCAATGAATGAATCTATATTATCTTCGTCGGCAATATCCTGTAGGGTCCTGAATTTATAGTTCGACTCGTCGCCGTAAGACAGGATCAGCTCTTTCAGCCCTTCCTTGTCTAGCTGGAATTCTTTTACCGCTTGTTTGAGCTTGGATTTTAGTTTGTCCGGGATGTCGAGGCTGCCTATCATGCCTTTCTTTTTTGCCCTATCCGGGCCCGGCTCGGGCGGTTCGGACAATTGCCCGGGAAACGATTGTGGACGCGATTGTGGACACGATTGTGTCAGGGCCGGCGGCTTGGCGCGCTGTATTACCAAATTGACCCCAAACACGTCCAGAGCGTCCGCATAGGCGCTTAATTTAAGGGCGCGGTTGTCTATGTCCTCCGTCAAAAAAGAGAAGGAAAAGCCCTTGTTGCGCGACTCCGAGCCTGATATGGAACATACAAGCACTATGGCGTCGCCTGATACTATTGGCTCAAACGACAAGGCTATCTTCTCGCCCATAAGGTCGCTGACTTGTTTGTGGACATCGTAAATAAGCGACTCTTTATCTATTGTTAAATTTTGCATATATTCACCTTCTTTCGTCATTATATTATACATTAAATGTCGATTCTTATCAACTGGATTGTAATACAATGTTTACATACTTTATTTTGTATACATATTTTTTTTAAATGTTCCTGCTGTAATTTAGAATAATCTTCCTCAACACCGGTATCAGCTCATGCCTATACAAATAAAAAGTAAACCGTACAGTTTCACCGGAATTTATATAAATATGGCTGTACTGGTTGGTAGGCGTCAGCGTGCCTTTTTGCAAGTCGTACCGGAACAACTCGAACCCGAAATATTTCTTGCCGCTTTCAATAAACCCGGACGGCTGAACATGATCATGTTCGCGGTCAATGTCGGCCTCGACAGAATTAATGATAATATTTTCTGACGGCGTCAAAGTATATGTAAAAGACGCCTTGTCGGCCTCGACCCTCGTTTGGGACACCAAGAGGTCGCTTATCCCGATATAGAATATCCTTTGGGAGTTAATGAGCAGGTGCTTTTTCTGGGTCAGCGTCAGCCGCAGCCGGTCTATTTTTTCAAGCTTGTTCTGTATAAACACATGCCTGGCGTTCATAATGCCGCTTGCCAGGATTGTCCAGGAGCTGTCCGAAAATACCTCTATGCGCTCTATATCCAAGTTATTGAATGGGTAAGGGGTTAACTTGAGGTTGTTATAAATATAGGCGTTGGACTCGTTAAACGGCATATTTATCGTGACCCTGACGGTAACGCTTTCAATGCCGGGGACAATTGCCCCGCGTCCGTCTATATGGTACTCCCTAAACCAAGGGTCATTGAGGCCGCCGACCAGCATCTTCTCCCTGTCGGTCTCAACATACAGGTATTCCTCGAAATCATCCGTTATTTCTATTTCAAGGTCTTCCGGTATGACTCGCCCGCGGCTGGTCTGGATATGGCTTATAGGCAGCGCGCTTATTGGCCGGAAAGTGACGAGGTCATATTTTAAATCTATAAGGCCGAATATATCGTTGCATAAAAGCTCCGACGGGTATATAAAAAGTTTTTTGTTAAAGGTCCCGGTATTTTCAAGCTGCCGCGCAAGCTGATCGTTTTCGGCCGACAACGTGTTAAAATCACGTTTTATAAATTCAAGGTTTACATTGTTGATTACCTTGGCCCTCCTGAAATCTTCCTCAAGGGCGGCAATGTTTTGGGCTATGCCGCCTATCTGGCTGAAGCGCTTCGTTATGGCAGCGTTTAGCGCCGCGCTATCGGTATGCTTCTGGAACCCTATATTATCTATCACGTCGCCTCCACGCCTCCTGTAAGGGCCGTCCTGGGGCCATAGACGGCATTGTAGAGCGCCGCGCTATGCTGGTCCATCCTGCCCAGCTCTTTCCGCAAGGCTTGCAGCCCTTTTTCAAGTTCTGCCGCTGAAAAGGACAGCATGTTTAATATGTTTTCTATCTTAATGCTTTCTATCGGGCCCCTATACCGGCTGTTCTGCATTGGCAGGTTTACTTTCACGCGTAATCACCTTTTCTTTTGGATTATGTGACTAAAAACAATGTCAATAATCGGGCTTCCTATAAACCCAGATATAGCCGTAGCTGTAATTAAAAAGTATCGCTCCAAATCGTAGTGCTTGAAAAAGGAATAAATAACAATTCCAACAAATAGGCTGATGAAGGCGCTGCCAATATATTGCTTAAGCGTTATGTTTTTCGTGGGATCTTTTTCTAACTCAACCAACCTGTTAACAATACCGCCGAATGACGCGAGGGTAATACTTATTACTAGCTCTATCAAATCAATGTTTTTCATAATATAAACCACTGCCCTCTTTCGTAATTTTCGATAGCAGGCAAATAGAAATATGTACATAAGGCCAGGCTAAAAGCCTATCTTTTTATTTATGGCAATATCAAAAATAATCGGCGTGTTACGCTCGGTACCGGATAATTTTATATATACTACTATGTAGTCGGCCTCGTACCCATAGATCATTTCATCGCGGACGGCTTTCCAAGTAATAATGCCGTCCTTGATCATCCCCGCCAGCGGGTAGATTTTTGTGCCGGGGTACTCTTTATGGTTGATGTCTATCTGAAAAGGCATGTTGCCCGTGTATATGGGGACTGTGCAAAGCACCGACTCGGTATGGTATATGTCATTGTATAATTCGAACCGGGTTATCTTTAAATCAATCTCGTTTAGGGTGGACGAAACGATAAAGACTATTTTTGTGGCCTCCATCATCTCAAATACCCTGTCGTACTTTTGCTTGTCCAACTCTTCATTCAAAATGTTTATATTAAAATCTTTGGCATATATAAACACGGAGCAGTGTATATTCTCATGCATTTCAAAGGAAACAAAGAAACGGTTGATTAAGACCGGCTCGCCGAACTCAATTTCAAAATGCGCCTGCTTCGTGTTTGGGCTATGCTCAAAGGCCCTGCCTATTATGCTGTAGCCTTCGGGGTTAAAGAAATTCGGCTCCCTGTCAAGGTAATACGCGCTGCGCAGCACTCTGGAACGAATACCGGTCGCACCGGCCGCACCGGACGCTCCGGTCGCAGGACGATTGTCCTCGGTACTTGCCGGGATTTTATTTTCCGTACGCCTGTTGAGCGCTTTTTTGTGTATAAGGTCAACAAACGCCGTTGTCCTTGGGTATGGCTTCCCGTTGTCAAAATTAATATAAAGGAAATCCTTAAAATAAATATTCTGGGAATAGGCGTCGCTGCGCTCCTGGTTCCGTATAATCTCCCTCTCGATATTCTTTAGGGTGTTCAAAACGATTAATTTGTTTACGTTGTTATGCAGCACGATGGAATTATAGTACCTTTCTATATGCTTGCTGAACGCCTCGCATACGTCCGTGTCTTCGGCTATGTCCTCTATAATTTTTTCCAGCACGGGCAGGTTGTTTTCCGCGTTAAATTCAAAATAGTTTTCTTTTAGCGACGGCGAGAGGATAGCCTCATCCGGTATTATTATGTCAGCGGCCGAGCTTATTATATTGTTCATGAGGTTGCTTTTATGGGCCTTTTGCTGAAGCACTTCGCGGCGCACCTGATCGATCATTCTCTTACCTCCGTCTCTAAGAAAAAGTCATAGAGGATAGGGATATTGTTGCCCTCAATATTGAATTCAATTTTATATGATATGGACGTTACCCCCTCAGGGTCAAAAGACTCTCCGTGTATGACGGTTTCGGCGGCCCGGCCTTCCGTTGTTATCACTTCTTCCACCGGTTCGGCTATAACTATTTCGGGGATTTCATATACCGTGCCTTTCTCCGCCGGGATCCACTTACCGTTGTTAAGGGAGATATAATAGTCGATTTTATAATCGTTCTGGTTTGTTGTTATACGGAAATTATTAAGGCCGGCGGTAGCGATTGGCTTGGATATTACGGAAGAATGCGTCCTGAACAGGCAATTCGAAATCTCGACCCTGGACAGCCCTATGACGAACCGTTCGGCAGGCAGCACCTCCAATGGGTAATTTTTATTGAACAGCGGGAACAGGTTGGCTGCGGACACGTCCTGTATGTCCGTATTGGGCTGGACTAATTCGTTGCTGTTCTCGTTGTACCCGAACCCCAACAATTTTAACGAGTCTTTTTCCGTGTCCAGACGGATGCCGTTAAACTCCCTATAAAAATGCCCTATCTGCGTATCGTAGCCCTTAGGCTGCATAAGACCTATAACAAAGTGCGAGCATTCTATGGCCGGGAAAACATATGTAAGCGTGTGTTTGAACTGCGCCTTGTTGCCGCCGCCAATGATCGGGTATTTCACCCCGTCCTTGGCGTATACGGAAATCTCGGTTATATCGCAGTACGAATACCCGAGCGAGCTTAATATATATGGCGACAGCGTAAGCATGTTGACCACCCTGGGGGAGGGGAAGTCAAACCGGAGGTTTAAAACAAGTTCGTTGTCGCCGGATATAAAGCTCTTGCTTTCCCGGTAGTGGAAGCCCATATTCTGCGTAAGCTCCATAATGGGCTCGCTTACCCGGTAGAATTCGTATTCAAACACGTCTGAATCGCCAAGCAGGTCCCTCAGGTTAATAAAAGGGCTGTTTTGCCCGCGGAACACAACGCCGCCGGCGGCCCGGCCCCTCGCACCGGACGCTCCGGTCGCAGGGGTCGCACCCCTCGCAGGGGTCGCACCCCTTATAGGGATGGCCGCCCGGGACGATTGTCCCGACGGTTGACCGCGCAGCGGCCCGGCGCCCTCGATTTCATGGGTGTTGCCGGGGAAGCCGTTGGAGCCGCCCTCAATGCTGACCCTTAAATCCTTATATACTGTTTTTGACCGTATGGCCGCGCTGATAAATTTGAACCAGGTATCTATATTTGCCTTGTCGGGCGTCTCTATAATGCTCACATTTTTATAATCGAACGGGTGGACATTTGATACCGGGCTGGCAATATGTTTTTTCTGGAGGATCATCATGGAGTATTTGACGCTTTCCAAATAAGTTTCAAGCAGGATGCGCTCATGGGTTATCTTCGCCCTCAGGCCTTCGATGTCATAACCCTTGTCTTTTATGCCCTCGAACCTTTTATACAGCTTGTCAAAAACGGCCTCCACATCTTCAATCTGCATACGCTCTATAGGGCTGAATACCGTTTTGTTAGTCATAGGTCATCACGCTTCTTGTACCGTATTTTAAGTGTATAGCTGTTTATTACCGCCGGCCGTTCTGCATTGCGGCTGTAGGCCATTAACCTTATGTATTGGATGTCATTGTTCCCGCTGCCTATGTTCCGCACTACCCTGTCGGAGATGGAGTAATCGGCCGTATAGATCCCTTCCGGGTTAAAGTTGAAAATATTGGCGGTCTGGTCGTCATACAAAAAATATTCCATTGTCGGGACGAGGGCGTTCCCGTTCATATATAAAATAAGGTCTTTAAATGGGTACCGGGTCTGGAATACATATTTGCCGTTTACAAAATGCGGTTGTATCGGCTCCCTAGTTATCCTCGTTATGTTAAAAGTGAGGATGTCGCGCTTAAAGTGCCTCTCCTCCCCGGGACGATTATCCCGACGATTGTCCCCGGCATCCTCAAAATATTCTATGACGGCATAATCTATGTTGCCGCTGTCTTCTGCGTCCAGGGCGTAGTAATCGACGATTACGGGCACGCCGGACGCAGAGGACGATTGTCCTCGATTGTCCTCGGTCGCACCGGCGGCCGTGTGCCGCTTTAGCGGGATAGGGGAGGACATGAACTGCGTAGACGCCGAATACGCGTTGTAAAGGAGCTTTACGGAATAGAGGCCTATATTATAGATATATTCATTGTCGCCCTTTTCATAGTGTACCTGCTGCAAACGCACTTTTATTTTATGGGTATAGATTTCAGGGAAGGATATATTGAATATGCCCTCGATAAAAACATTTTCGACGCCGTTAAAAAATATTTCCTCCTGTGTGAGCAGGTCAAAATAAGACATGCGGATAACCCGCATGGGGTAGCTTGAAAATGGCCGCATTACAATTTTATTTAATTTGGTAATTTCTTTGAGGTCCAACGTAAGCTCTGCCACAATGCCCGTTTCGTACTGGAAGTTGAGGTAGTCAACAGACTCGTTAAACTTTACCGTCTCATACCAAAAAGCCTGCGAGGAGTCGTTCAGTATATTGGACACTTCCCCGTCGGAAGTAAAATCCATGTAGTTACGCTGCGTTATATTTGCCGTGTACGCCAGCGGCACCGTGACATCCGCAAAGCTTTCGATTTTATTGTAATTGTTTACGTATACCATCGGCCTTACCCTATCGTCGGCGGAGGCCAGCGCAATCTGATAGGCGCTTAAATTATTCTCTATGTTGTTCCCATTATGGAAGTCCTCAATCATAAGCTGCGTAAGCCCGTCCAGATCCACCAATGCCCTTTGGTACTCATAGAGCTGCGTTTGCAGGGCTCCTAACTGGTTCAGTATATTGTTTATATTATTTGTGTTCTGGTTATATATGGAGTCAAGCTCTGAATACTGGCCCTCAAGCTTTTCATACAGCACTTTTACATCGCCCAGGAGGCCATTAAAAACATTGTTGAAATTCCCGGATGTTGTTAATTCCCGGTTAAGGTCAGCCGCGTCAAACATAACAGCCCTCTTTCCTTTGGGACGATTGTCCCCTTAATAAAAAAGGCAATATCTTTTCACGATATCGCCTGCATGTTCTTTAACTCCTCCAAAGCCCTCTCGACCACAATCCTTACGATAAGGTCGATGTTTTGGCCGTTTAATTGGTTTACCGTTTCAAGGGTCTCTTTTATTATTTTTTGGACCATCATGTCGTAAGCAGATGGCACTTTTATCATTTCTTTAGATGAAACCTTTTTAATAATCATTTTTTGACCACGCCCAATACGCCAGCGTTTAAGCAGATTGCGTCGTAGATTTCCCTTATGTCCGTTATCCCGTAATTGTCGTTTAAAACTTCATTTTCATATAAGACCGCGAGGTAATATACCTCAGGCGATTCACCGGCCTCATTAGGGTAAATGTTTATCGCTATGTTGATGCTGTCCCCATACTCGGTCAGGACAGTCTGTATGTTTATGTTTGGCAGGATAGGGTGGTAGTTATAGTCGTCGTTGGAGATAAAATACTCTATCACGGACCCGCTGGGGGCAAAATGATCGGAGACAAGCATGAAGCTGCGCGCCTTTATTTTGTTGGCGGATTCTATTTTGCGCGAAACCATCGTGCCTTCTTTTTCCGTGTTGCGGAGGGATATCGCGTTTATTATTTCGTCCCTGCGTATATTGCGCGATTTGACCCTGTCAATAAACCCGTATGATTCAAAGCCTTCCAGGTACAGGGAGTTGGCCTCTTCAATATTTGCAAAAACAAAAAGTGCTTGTTGGATAAAATCTTGATCATGGAGGATTATAATGCTTTTTTGATTTTGATTTACAATACCCTGGAGCTGCCTTAAGTCCTCGGCGCTGAAGGCGGTCATAGTTTTATCTTCGAAATTTGTGAGCCTGGTGAAGATCCTTCTTGAGTTTGAGTCCATATCAAACCTCTTTATAATAAATTATCTGCGCCTCCCGGCGCCGCTGCCGCGTTTCCACTTGCTCCGCCTTCTGCCTTTCCCGCTGCTGCCTTTGCGATTGCCGCAGCGTTTATTAATTACGATCATCGTACGCATCTCCAAATCTATCTATATATGTAACGCCTGGGACGGATTTTATCAGTCAGTTTCTTATTAGGGCCCGGCTTTGCGAAGTGTCAGGCAAACCGGGCTTTATACCTTCCTGGATCCAGAACATTGTCCGGATAATAGTCCGGGTGATTGTTCCGCGGCCGAGACAGACACGGCGGATTACTTGCCGCGCCTGCCGCTGCGGGCGGTGCGTTTGCCTTTACGTCCGCCCCTGCTTCCCTTGCCTCTGCAATTTCGCACGATCATAGCATTCACCTTCTTTAATTGCCTGTCCTTACCCCTATATGGGCGTCTATTTCCAAATATTCGATTTTTATGTCCGTCCCAAGCGCGACATGTTTATTTATGGCGGCAAGTATCTGGTCTTCGGTTATTGTGCCGCCGTATTGTTTCAAAATCCTTCTGTCAAGTCTAAAGCACAGGGCAAGGTCTGAGAACTCTTCCCCGTCCCAGAACCCGATGTCCCAGTAATAATCGGACTCCGGCTCTATCTCGCGCCGGACGGCGTCTTTTAGCGCCTCTATTACGCCGCCGCCCCGTCTGCGTAAGTCAGTAATATTTAAGTCGGATATTATGCTGTTAGGGAAACAGAAAGCTTCCCCTAATAGTAAATACCCGTTATTCAGCGCTTCGTCCGGGTCAATTTTGTCCATCGTATGGAAGACGGAGCTTGTGTTGTTTAAATACGCCAACTGCATCTGATCCGACAGCACATATGTAAACAAGATTTGCTGCCCGCGCAAAAGGTGGGTGTTATAGACCCTGATGGCGGTATTTACGTTTGTGTTGTCATTGTCGAACGTCCAATACACGGCGCCTGCTTCGAGGTAATTGTTTGCCTTGCGCGGTATGGGGAAATTACCAAGCATCTTTTTAAGCTCACAGAAGCCGCCTGTAAAGGCAGGGTTGCCTAACGGGCAAACATTGTAGCTTATATCGGCCGTAACGTTTACGGCGTCAAGGATGTTGTAATAATTGACCGGCTCGTCATTGACGATCTTGTCGGCGTAATAGATGTATGAGGGTTTCAGATATATATATACTGGCCGGTTCATTATATTAAAGGCCGGCTTTTCAACAATGCCGCCCAGGGCCCCGACATAGGACATTTTATTCCCGTATGTGGGGTTAAGGTTAAAGACCAGCCGGCGCCGCCAGTTAAAGTCATAGTAGCCCGAATAGCTTATGAAATCGACTATGGCGGTATATGAAACGTCTACCCTGGACTTGGGGGATATTTTTTTTGGCAGTTTTATGATGCCGTTTATACGGTCGATAGAATTTATGTCCTTATCGGTCCAAAACAATTCAGCATTTATAAATACTTTTATTTCCGCCCTGTTGGACAGCAGCGGCCGCGACAAAAATAATTTGTCCTCCAAAAAATCCGGGCTTTCCGTTATGTCCATATAAGGGGCGCCATGCGCGGCGTTGAATGTCTGCTCATCGAACTCGCGGAGGTTATAGATAAATTTTAAACGCGCCTCGTTCATGTTGTTAATCTCAAAATGCCCGTTCTTTATCCGGACCCCCCAGCCGTGGGACGGCCCCCAGCCGGAATGCCTGCCTTCCTCCGGGATTTCTTTAATAAAGATTTTATTATAGCCGGTAAAATCGATAAAAATCTTTTCATCCGGGATAGGGGTATTTATAATTATTATGCTTTCCCCGCGGCCTTCCCTCAGGCAATATTCGAATGGCCTGTCCGCGTCCGCGGAATAATAATAGCCGAACTCCGGGTAAAGGAATTCCTTATGTTCATTGCCGTTTGCGTCTATGTAATAAACAAAATACTTTTCAAAGACATGCGGGGCCTTGTCAAAAAATATATAAAGCTCGTATACGTCACCATGCAGATGGAACGGGTAAAGGCGGTAATTAAAATCGGCCGCCAACCCAGTCGGGTTCACGATTGTGTCCGTATTTGTAACGGCGTCATAAACAAAGAATTGCCGTTCTGTTATTATGTACCGGGTAACGGGGTTTTTAATTTTATATTTATAAAACAGAGGCGCGCCATCGGCCTGCGCGTTCGTTATATTAAGTAGGTTGCGCAAGAACGGGTATTCCTGCTTGTCCAGGTGGAGCCTGATAAAGCCCGTGCCGGGTTCCGTAACGCCAGCATATTCTATAAGCCGGTTCTTTTGGACAATAGAGTAATTGTCCGACAAATCAATAAAACTGGCGTTACGGGAAGACGAAACAAGGGGCGCCTCAATAAACGCGATATCTATGTCATCAATCTTTTTTGATTCTATATATGAAATCATGAGATCACCAATTATTGATTAAATCATTATTCTTGAAAGGCGTCCTTCCTGCATGGCTCCTATAGGAGAAGGGGTATCTGTAAGTACAATAGCATATCCGTTCCCGCAGACAAAACGTCTTCTATAAATTTTTGGGTAAAGCCTGAAACTTTGATTGGAAGTCTGGAAAAAATCCAATAACCAATTCTTACCGTCGGTTGATTTCATCAAAACAATCTCATTGTTTTCGGGATTTAGTCTAAGATTAACAGCACCGACAAATTGATCGTTATATTCAAAAATCCATTTTTCATCTGCCCTGGTTATGTCATCTACCAATGTTTTTATGTAGATATAAGTGAATGCGAGGGTTGCAGTGGTTGCGCTTGTATAAACTACGTCATTGCTAGACCCACCGCTGTAGTAATCTGTGTTAGTGACAAGTATATTGTTAGCCGCCACAATATTATAACCAAATGGATTAGGAGCCATGCCTACAGGTGTAAATTTGGTCCATGTGGTCCCATTGGTGCTGGTAAAAAGCCTGTCTGAAGATATCCAATCTGCTGATAAAAGGAAAAATCTTGTGCCATAAAAACATATATCAAAATAATACGGTACAGCGTCCGTTTTTGGATTATTAATTGCCGTCCATGTGATAGCGTCCGTACTGGTTAAAAGCTTATTTTCTTCGGCGTTGATATTCATGCCGTTGTAATAACATACGGCAACATATCTGTTTACTCCGTAGACAACTTTGATAATGCCATATGGCGCAGTAGTTGGGAGCGTCCGTTTCGTCCATGTAATCCCGTCAGGGCTTGTAGCAAGGAAAGCTACACCGGTCATAAAAAACAAATTATTGGCAAAAGACATGTCAGATGGAATTGAACTTGAAGTTGTGGTTAACCCTGTGCTTCTTCTCGTTAAGTTATATCCGTCTGTTGAGGTATGTACATAAATCGTGCCGCCTGTGGTTTCTTGATATTCCAAATACACAAATGTGCCGTTACCAAATGTCATGCCTTGTATCTTTTCTTCGTTTGCCGTTAACCTTCTTGTGTCCCCTTTTCTGACAGGCGAAACCAATTCTGTTATCTGCACCGAGCCGGTTGAAGAATCTTGGCCGCCTTGGCTTTTCCCTTTGAAATAAATCGTGCAATTCTTATAAATATGACTATAAGCGTCTGCAATAACAGCACTGTTTAAACGAAGATCTTTTATAGCGGATACCCAAGTAACCTGATCCAACGAGTAAACCCTATTTGTAGTCGCTAAATTACCCCAATTGATATCAATATAAGCGGAGGTTTTTTGGTTAAATGTCGTAACGCTTCTTGCTACGGGCGTATCAATAACTATCCCGTTTAGAATATACTCCGCAGTATTCGACCATAAATTGTTAGCGTTGGCCCCCCTTGCGTATACGGTGCCATTAATATATAAGGTAAGCGTGGCGGTATAATTCTCCCATGAGCCGGAATCTATCCTATACTGCTTGGTTACGGCCATGTCGGGATAAGTGATGGTAACGGTGTAACGCGTTTTATCCGAGGAAAGCGCCGCGTTTATAACAGGCGCGTCCAGCGTGGAGAGGTTTGTTATGATTACAGGAGTGGCTTGCGAAACTACACCGCCTTTTGATATACCTTTCGCATATATGGTACGATCCTGGTATATGGTAAACGGATTGACATATGTAACCCAAGAGGCATTGTCAAAACTGTATTGCTTGTTTTGTAAATTCCCAAAATTTATAGTAACGGCAGCGCTTGCCGTCGGCGAATCCTTTACGTATGAAATAATCGGCGTATCAACAACAATGCCCGTTACTTGGAACTGCGACTGGGCAGACTGTATCCCATGCATGTTTTCTGATATCGCATATATCGTGCAGTTATTAAATACTGTTATCGGCCCCGTATAGCTGGCCCACCCGCCGCTGTCTATCCTGTACTGCTTAATGACGGCGGCGGAAGCGAAATTAATAGACACCGTATGCTCCGATTTATCCGTGCTAAGCCCGGGGCTATTTACGAAAACTGGGGCGTCAAGCATAATGCCGACAATTTGGAGCGACACTTCCCTGGACCATGCCCCGTAGGAATTCTGGCCCCTTGCATATACCATCATGTTTTTAAAAACTGTTATCGGGCCCGTGTATTCTTGCCAAGCCTCGTTGTTAATCCTATATTGTTTTAAAATTACATTTTCAGGGAAATCTATAGAAAATGTAAATTCTGATTTATCGGAGCTTAAACCGGGCGAATTAACAAATACCGGCACGCTGACTATAATACCGGTGACATTAATAAATGCGATATCGGATTCAACATTGAAAATATTTACGGCTTTCGCCCTAACCGTCCCGTTTACAAATAATTCGAAAGGCCCTGTGTAAAGCTGCCATCCAACATCCTGTTCTGTTATGTAAAACCCTGTTGGCTCCCCATAAAGCTCAATAGTTACCATAGCAAAGTCCTTGTCTAATGAAAGGGCATATGACAGCGATGGGTCGCGGACAATGTTTTTTATGTCGTACTCAACTATTTTTGAAAACCCGTTTTTGATATTTTTCGCGGTTATGCGGCTTACGGCTTCCACTTCAAATTGTTTTGTATAAGGCTTGAAGTCCATTCTTTATCACATCCATTAAGCGATTTCAATATACGGGCCCGCCGCGTATACTTCCGCCCGTTGGCTGGCCCCTGAGCCTGAGTATCCAACAGCGGCAAATTCGTCCCGATCCGGGCTGTAACAGACTGCTATAATTTGACAATTATTTATAACGTCAGCATTTATCAAATTAGTTAGATCCCGTGATATTTTAGTAACTGTTGAAGGGCTGGAATATTGCATTAAAAGATAAATTCCGTATAATTTAGACTCAATAGCGCTATTTGCGCCGATGTTGTATCTTAAGGTAATAGCGTTGTTGTAAAACGTTAATGAGTTAATGGTCGATAGCATAATTACAATAGTATTTGATCCCTTTAAATAAAGAAAATCCCTTACATAACTCCAGGTCAAGCTGGAAGTTGCAGTGCTGCCGTCAATAATATAACCCCAAGAGGTGCCGTTAGTTGTCACATATACGTATCTGTTAACTACTGTTACACCGGTATCCCGCGCTAAAAGGTAAGCCGCGTTCAACTCGGGTATATAGCCAATCCTGCTGATACTTTGGATAGGGTTTGCCTGGGATGGCACCGTAAAGCCGGCAGCCTGCCATGTTAATGCGTCTGTAGAAGATATAGTGCCAACACTGTAGGCCAATATAAAACGCTGGAAACCAGACGCCCATATCCCATGCGAATATACCCGTCCTGATACTTGAAGCGCCGCATCCCAATTATATCCGTCAGAAGACTTATATACCGTGTCCCCCGCCGCGGTTACAAATAACCCAAGGGTATCGGAATATGCAATAAAAGAAAAAGTACCGGACATATTAAGGATCTTGTCCCAATTTTGCAAATCGTTCGAAACATATATGCCGTTGCCTACGGCTATATAAATACTAAGTTTGGACGACCAGCATATATCTACCATGTTTGATGTATCAAGGCTTCTGTATTTTAATACCCATGCTATGTTTTCAGGGTCCCACGGGCGGACCGATTTGCTTGGCGCTGAAAACGGGCTATATATGCCGGTTTCGCTAACAGAACGTACGGTAAAGGTATAATCGACGGCGCTCCTTAGGCCGGTAAATTTAATGGTTTTTTCCTCACTCCTGATGATAATATTATCAGGGCTGGAAACGGCTTCAAATTCTGCTAATCTATGCCCTGCGGTCCATTCGGAAGGCTCAAATGTGATAGTAGCCTGCCTGTCGCCGCCAACCGCGCTTAAGATCGTCGGCGCTTCAAATATCCAGTCGAACCTCCTAGTGCTGGCGCCAGCTTCTAATATACTGGTAGCCCTGGCGTCTATTACGGCGTTGCCTTGTATATAAAACATCCCGGTATATATTTGCCAATTACCATTATTGATCCTGTACTCATTCAGTATTGATGTGTTAGGATAGATTATATCGACAGAATGCCGCATGAGTGTTAAGTCAGGCACAGAAAATTTTGAAAACACAGGGTCGAAAAAAGCCACGCGCCTTATGTGCGCCACAACTACCTCTGACGGCGCCCCTTCGTTATTGAGTGACTTTGCGTATAAATCACAGCTCCTGTTTACAGTGATAGTTGTGCCTTCTGTAAAATTCTGCCATTCGCCATCATCAATGCGGAACTGCTTAACAGGTTCGCCATAATAGGTTATTACCACGTTGGCCGCCGACGCCTCAGGATCTATGACATGATAGAATATCGTAGGGGCAATTGGTATGCTCATCAATTTCACATCCAGGGTTTATTTGATTTTTAAGGGTATATCTTAATGGTTTCGCTTAACCAGATATTCTTAAAGCTGACCGCCGCGAATTTTTCTAAAGTAGGGGACCATGCTATGCCATTTGCCCTGCTGTCCGCATTGGATGTTTTTAAATCGATAACGGAAAAATCAGGGGGCGCTTTTTTAATTGCTGAAAATTCAGCGATGTATTGGCCTCCGACCATAGCCGTTAAATCATATAGGCTTGAGTAGCTCAAAGACATAAACTCTTTTTGGCCGGCAATCATCTTATTGTCCCAGTTCAGCCCGTTAGCGGACCAGCACAGGAACGCACCGTTAGATACGCCGCCTCTGTCGTTGGACCCGCAAGCGATAAATAGGCTAAGTTCCGCGGACCAGATAGCGTCATACATGGTACCCCAAGACGCTGACGTATCCTGGTATGCTTCGACAATTGTAACGCCGTCATAGGAATAATAAATAATAGCCCTGCCGCCGGTAAAATATGAGGCTTGGCCTGCAAGGACAAACATATTTTTATCCTTTGACCAACATACCCCGTTAATCCGTCCAGGCTGATACCCCGAACCTAAGTGCGAATACCCAACAGTTTGCACACTCCATGTAACCGCATCTGTAGACGTGAAGACTATGGCCACTGAATCTGTAGATCTAAGGCCGTATGCGACAAAAAGGTTTTTTTCCTTAGACCAGCACACGCTATAGATATTATAAGTTATAGCTTCGGCGAACCTTTGCGTCCAAGCTGTCCCATTTGCGGATGTCATCAGATTATTGCGGCCTACCGCCAGATAAAAATTCTTTTCGGGGCACCATATAATAGCATGGGTCCTCCTGGCGACAGCGCCGTTTTGCAATGTGGTCGGCGCCCATGCGTTCCCGTCCGACGACGAGTAGAACGTAAGGTAGTCGCTTTGATACGAGTCGTACCCGGCCGCGCAATATTTCCCTAAAGACGGGGACCAGCAAATCGACTCAATCGACTCGTATGTGTTGGTAGTTGGCGAAGTATGTTTTATTGCCCAGTTGAACCCGGTTATTTTGAATATGCCGGTAACAGATTTAGAGACTATGTTTGATGTTACGCCGCCTCTTGAAACCCCTTTCGCGTAAATTGTTTTATTCTCGGTTATTTCAAATGGCGAAACGTAATTGTCCCAAGACGCCTGGTCATATGAATAAAGCCTTGTCACCAAATTGCCGTAGTCGATACTGATATTTGCCTTCGACCCAAGAAGCGTTGCCGTAATAACCGGATTGTCCACCTGTATGCCTGTAATCTGTGCAATGGTTATATTGGTCTCCTCAAGGCCTCGTGAAATGCCTTTGGCATACACTGTGCCATTTACATATGTATTAATGGCGGAAGTATAGTTTATCCAACTTGCTCCGTCAAAGGAATATAAATGGGTAACTGTGTTCCCATAATTTATATTAATATTTACAGTAGACCTGTCAGGCGAAAGCGTTGTGTTTATGATTGGGTTGTCTATTACGATTTCTGTTATGGACCGCGACGACACATCCGTCTCTATCCCCGTATTGGTTATGCCCATGGCATATACTGTGATGCTGTTGTTATAGAAATTCATAGGGCCCTTATAGTCCATCCAAAATACTTGCTCGAAGGAATATTTCTTTTCCGTCGAATTCCCGTAGTCAATAGATATAGTGATGATATCCCTGTTTGCTGACAACTCAGACGTTATTACCGGGGTGAATAAAATTATGCCGGTAACTTTGTACTCCACTATTTCTGACCATTTATTGTTTTCATTGGAGCGATTGGCATAAACGGTGCAGTTGCGGCGGACTTCAAACTGGCCGGTATAATTGATCCATGCGCCGCCGTCAATGCGGTATTGTTTAATTACGGATGTCAAAGGGAAATCAATTATAATAGTATAAATTGTATTCTCCAGGTTAATAAAGCTTTGGTTCGAAAACACGGGCGGCGAGATGAATATTTCTTCTACTACCGTTGACGCGACTTTAGACCGGAAGCCATTTATATTTTCAGCGACCGCGGAAACTGTACAGTTTTCGTATACGTTAAATGGCCCGGTATAGTCGTTCCAGGGGTCTAGGTCTATCCTATAAAGCTTGACCGGCTCGTCTGGGTAGTCAATTAATATGGCGGCGGATTCTAAATGCCCAGCAACAATATGCGTGACGGTTGGGTTCCTTATAATTTCCAGCTCAGATATCTTTTCAAAGCTATATTTTTTATTTTTAGCCGTTACCTTTGTGTTGAATTCCGCCTCAAAGGGCCGGGTATATTTTTGAAAATCCATAAGATCCCTCTTTAATATACATTAAGCGTCCTTGATACCGCGCTTGAGTAAAAATGCAGTACCGTGTCTTCATTATGCACAATAGGTGTTTCGGCCGGGCGGAACGCCCTGAAATTATAAGCTTCCGGAGAGGCCGCGTTAAATGTTCCGCTTGCCGGGTAGGTTGCCAAATAATTATCAGGCATTACCCTAACCCAATGATGCCGGAAATAAACTGTGTCGCCATTAACTACGGCGTTATAAAATGTGCCGTTTAAATAGTCATTTAAATATATATTGGTCGGAGACAGGACAATGAGCCTGCCGTTAAAATTAATGCCGCTGAAGTACCGCCAGGGCCCTGTCGTGCCCCTTCTAAACTCAATAGAGTCATCATTATACGCGTAAGGGTTCCCACCGTAATAATTGTAGGCGTCAAAAAAATTGCCGGTTAAAGCCACATCTGTCATCCGGAGTTCCTTGGCGTTCATTGTTTGCCCTTCAAACTGCCCTGCGTCATAAACGGTTGTACCCAGGACAGGCGTTGGCAAACTGAAGGGGCGGAATACCCTGAAACTACTGATAGCCGATTCCGTGCCATTAATATCCGTACATTTAAAATCAACCGCCTGGTTGGAGGTATAAGTTAGTTTGCCGGTTAAGTTCTGCCACGCGCCGTTATTTACCCTGTACTGTTTATTGGAAACAGCCCCTCCGCTAACAAAATCATGGGTAGACACGTTCAGCGTGCAAGTGGTCAAATTATTATGGGTTTCCGAATACGGTATAATCGTAGGTTTGGTCACGGGCTTTACAATCCCTGTTATCTGTTCAGACACAGTTACCGAAGGCCTGTTTAATGCCGTAAAGCCCCTTGCGTACACAGTCTTGTTTTCCGTAACGCTTATTGGCGCGGTATAGGCGCTCCATGTACTGTTGTCAAAACTGTATTGCCTAGTAGTTAAATTTCCAAACGATATCGTTATTTCTGCTTTTGTGTTGCTATCTAAATAAATTACGGAAATTATCGGGGTATCAATATAGATGCCTGTTATGTTTTCATAGGCCATTGACTCTTGGCCGCCAGAAGTTAAACCCCTTGCAAAAATAACCGTATTTTCAAATACGTCAAAAGGCGCGGTATAATTGTTCCATATGGACTGGTCGAACGAATACTGGCCGGATGTCAAGCCGCCAAAATTAATTGAGACCCTAGCGCTTGAATTATCAGAAGCCATTATTATTGTTATTATAGGCTGCACAATAACAATGCCAGATGTGGTATAACTTACAATGCTAGAATCTTGATTTGCCCTGCTTTGGCTTTTTGCATAAACCGTTGTGTTATTTGTAAATATTTTTAACGGCTCGTAGTAAGTGTTCCAATACGCTTGATCGTATGAATACAAGCGGCTAAATGCGTTCCCAAAATTAATAGTAATTGTAACCGCCGAATGATCGGGGGCTAAGACGCCAGAAATAACAGGTGTGTCAATTTCGATTCCAGTTAATACTTTTGAAGATATAGGAGATTCAACCCCCCCGGCATTAACAGCCTTTGCATATACAGTTGCATTTATATATATCTCAAACGTACTGCTGTATGTTTGCCACACTCCATCATTTATCCTGTAAAGCTTATCAATGGCAAATACGTTATAAGATATCGTTATCGAGTGGGTAGTCCTATTATTAATAAGCGAACTGCTTATAATTGGGGCTTCCATCGAAATGCCCTGAATTTCTTTTGATATGGTATTTGACGGCCTGTTTTGCGCCGTGAAGCCTCTGGCAAAAACTATTATGTCTTTAAATATTGAAATAGTTTGCGTGTAATTGTTCCAATTTATATTATCCAGGCTATATTCCTTAATAAATAAATTGCCATATTCAATATTAATATTTGCCTGTGTATTTTGGTTTACAATCTCATAGGATATTACCGGATCATCTATTTCAATACCTGTAAGCGCCTTTTGTACAGTATCTGATTCCATCCCAAAGGCGTTTACGCTTTTTGCGAATATAGTTTTATTCTCATATAAATAGAACGGGCTTAGATAATTTTCCCATTCGCCCGGCCCAATCCGGAACAATTTTTGTACAGACGACGGGTTATAAATAATTTCTATTAAATATGCTGTCCTATTATTCAGCAGGTCAGCTTTTATAATAGGCGCTTGAGTTATAAGGCCGGTAACTTGCCTTTGCACAATGTTTGAGTTTATTCCAAAGTCATTTGCCGATCTTGCCAATACCGTAAAATTATTAAATAGCGTTATTGGTTCCGTATATGTAAGCCATTCATCACTGCCGCTTGTTTCTTCAATCCTATATTCTTGCATTGGCATATTAAAAAAATTAATTGTTACTTGAGCTGATTGCAAATCTTCAGAATTTGTTATTAATATAACTGGGAACATAACAATATTTACTATGTCTCTGGTAGTAGTTATAAACGTGCCCCATTTGCCGCTACGGGCCCTTACCCTACAGTTAAAGTCAACGGTAAAAGGGCCGGTATAGTCTATACGTGCTTCCGGGCCCTGTATGGGCATGTCAAATATCTTAATGCTGCTGTTTTGTACTATTGGCAACGGGATAATATCGACTTCCCGCGTATCGGAAATGCCCCAGTTGGTTATCGTCACTACGACGCTCTCGGCGGCGCTTGTTGTGGATACGTTAATTACAGGCTCGGTGAAATCTTTATCAATCTGGTTGAGGACAAGCGACGTTATCCCGCTTTCTATGGCGCCGGTGCGCCCTTGGGCGAATATGGTGGTATTTTCAAATAATTGGAACGGCTCCGTATATATTTTCCTGCTGGGTTCATTATCAGTCCACCAATATTTTTGCTGGTGCCCCATATACCTAATAGATATAGTATAGTATGTCCTGGTCGCTGCGAGCTGCGCGACAATGACAGGATCGGAATTTGCTATGCCGCCGGATCCGCCGGTCGGGTATAAAATTATGATAAGGTTGATTTTATTCGAGTCATAATATTTTTTTAAATCTATCCAGGCATTCAGTTCGGTCTCAAATGCCTCGCCTATGCGGGTCTGGATATATGCCTTGTGGTAATCGCCTTTTATGTCGGCATATAATTTTATCTGGTTGACAGTATCTATATTGCTAAAATATTGGATAGAATAAAATTCTGTCTCTACGGTATGGTGATGCTCGCCGTCCTCATAAAAATTAAAAATGGTTTCAAATTCATGCATAGCGATGACCCCGATACTGCCCCCCAGGTATTAATTAACACCTGAGGGGGCAAATATTTTAAATATCTTTTAAAGTTAAAAGATATTTATATTCCTCGTCCCCCAGAGGATGGTTCTGATCCCTAAGGGGTACTAGCTGCGGTTCTGTAAAACACGGATCGGATGGGTGTACTTCTTCTTCATACCTTGCGAAATCCCTGTCAATATGCAGCCTGGATCTTTGCAGAGTATGCAAAAACTCCGGTTGGGTATTTAATGGGAGGCTTACCCCGTATTTGTCGTCGTGCGCGACATATCTGTACCACCCGTCGGCATATATGTCGGTATGCAGCGGCACGAGAAATACGTCTTTATAAATCCTCCAAAAACCAAAATTCCGGTAATAACGCCTTAAAGGCTGATCCCTATAATCTATATACACCATGCCGGAATATTCCGTAAACGATCCCACAAGCGATGTTATTGCGGGAGGCTCCGGTACCTCGCCGCCTATTTTGTAAAAGATATTCCTCTGCCTTAAATAATTGCTCCTTGGTATAGGCGGCGGCATTGTTACAGCGCCGGGCATTTCCAAATCCCGTGCCTTATGTACGACATCTTCTTTTTCAATCATTTTTTTGTAGAATAATTTAAACCATTTTTGAAAGTATTCCATAAATAAATCCAAGTCTTTATTTTGCCTGCTTATAGAATTATTATATGAATCATTTATTGTAAAAACAGGCTTGTTGTAACTATGGATATTTTTTAGATAGTAATGCTGGACCGATCCGGTTGCGCCAGGTATAGGAACCCGCCCTTCTTTGGTAGTAAACCTGTAATATGTCATTTCGTCATATGATGTATTTATTATGTCATTATAATTATATTTATCGTCTATCATCCGAAGGCCGAACTGTTGATAATATCCGTCCCTTTCAGTGCCTAAAAATCCGTACCGCTTATTATGGAACGGGTTATTAAAACCTTCAGACCACAAGAACCTATTGTGGAAGCCATATGGGCTGTAAAACTGCGGCATTTCCTGATCGTTCCTGACATATGAGCATTCAATTAATTTGCTTTGTTTATTGATGGACGGGTAAGAGCCTTGTGCTACGACTATGCCTTTTTTATCATGCCTGCCGGGTTCATAATATTCAAAAAAACTGTCAAGCTCAATAAAAAACGGCTTTATATATTTATGGAAATATGGCCTTAGATACCCATACATAGTGGCCGGGACTTTATCCAGCCAGTAATACCCTTCTTGCGCATTTTTAAAATTAATTACAACTAAGGCATTCCTTCTATGGGTAGAGACAAATATAACAATTTCAGGGTCTTGAATGATAATTTCTTCATTGGGGTCTTGTACATCATCTTTTTCAGATTCGCTGGTATCCCCATCGTCGCCATTGCCACCGCCAGTACCAGGATCGTCGCCAGGGTTAGAGCCTCCGCTTCCTCCCCCGCCGGAACCGCCCCCTCCTCCGGAACCGCTGCCTGATCCGCCGGAGCCTCCGCCTCCGCCGCCCCCGCCGGGACTGCCGCCGCCGGGCCCTGCTCCGCCTCCCCCGCCGCCTCCCCCGCCGCCGGTATTGCCTTTGCCGCCTTTGCCGCCGGCGCCGCCGGAGTTATTTGTGCCGTTGCCGCCGTCTTCCCCATTTTTGTTATTTTCAGCCCCCTGGCCCCCTTTGCCGCCATAACTGTTGTTCCCGTCCCCGCCTTTTTGCCCGTTACTGTCGGCTGACCCATCCGGGATGTGCGATCCTTCCCCGCCCTGGCCACCGTTCCCGCCGGGGCCCGCGCTTCCGCTGCCGCCGTTGCCTCCGCTGCCGCCGTTTTCCCCGGCGCCGCCAGGCCCACCGCCGCCGCCGTTGCCGCCCGGCCCATCGCCTAAGTTATTGCCGCCTTTTCCGCCGTTGCCGCCTTTTCCTCCTTTTCCGCCAGCCCCTCCGGGGCCCCCGTTCCCGGCGGGGTACCCGTCGCCGCCCCGGCCGCCGTCGCCGCCGGGATAATTGGGGCTCCCGGGGCCCCCGGGCCCCCCGTTGCCGCCAGGGCTATTGCGGCTTCCAGACCTGCCGTTAATGCCCGGTTTGCCAGGGCCTACAGGCAATTTATTGGGGTCGTCGTTCATATCTTGTTTTAAGCCGTTGTTGGGATCGTTTATATCAGCACAGCCATACCTTGTACACCACGCGCACATCCTTGCGGAGCATCCGTTGCAGCCGCCGCGGACGCAGCAGGGGCAATTATTGGCGGGGCAGTTATGGCAGGAATGGTTTACGCATTTAGGGCAGTTCTTTTTATTTACGTAGCTGTTGCATGACACGCATTTATTAGCCTCTGGCCGCGAACCGCCGCCAGTGCCGCCCGTCATTGGCGGGCCGGGGGGATCGCCAGGACGATTGTCCTCGCCGGGCCCGCCGGGGCCAGTGCCAGGACGATTGTCCCCGTCACCGCCGGGGGTAGGGGGCCATTGCCCGCCTGTGCCGGGCGGGGGGCCGCCCGCCCCGCCTAATTTAATTTCTGTTTGGGCTGTATTTGACTCGCGGTTCTGCCTGTTGATTGATTTGGCCCTTACTGTGCCTTCGCTCGAAAACCTTATCCTTAAGCCCGCGGCATTGCCGCTTCCGGTTTGGCCCCCGGAAACGTCAACCAACTGGCCGCTTCCGTCAATTGTTTTTGAGTATACCGGGCTTTTTGCGCCCTCTATATTTGAGCAGTAGTATTCAATCTTCTGGCCTTCGTATAAAAACGTGTTGCCCCAAAAGTCCGACCACCTGCCGCCGTCGATCCTGTAATATATCTTTCGGTTGTCAAAGCATACGAGGGCGGTTTCAGTGCCATAAAAATAATTGTTTTTGCATTGCTTCGGGTACTTGCAGTTAAAGCTTATAAGGAACTTTTTAAGCCTTACGCCGTTTTTTATTTCTTCCCCCCAGGGGGACAAATTTAAATTTAAACTTAATTCCAGCCCCAGGGATAGGGCCGCGTCCAGCCTTGCGTCTGTCCTTGAAATATCACTCATAGTCTGCCCACGCCCCATTATTGAATTGATACCGGATCCTATGCTCCGGGCTTGCCGGGATGAAGCTTACATCCGCGTAATCCCTGTTTTTTGAATATTCTGTTTTAATGGAAGGTGGCAGCACGCTTAAGCTGACTTGGGCCGACGCCGGCATTGAAAGCCTGTCTATATTCTTAATCCTCCCTTGCGCGCTTACGGAAGCATCCGAGCGTACCGTAAAAGGCCCCGTATAGGTCCTATTGGGATCATTGTTAAGGAAATAAAAAATTGAGGCCAAAGCCGGGTTCGATATAGTTACAACCGCGGATTCAAGGTTTTGCGCATATTCTATGTTTATTTCGGGCTTTGTGTTTTTAATTGCATATACGTTCAATGTACGCGGGGTAGGGAACCTCCCGTCTTTTAATGTGGCGGTTGCAATTATTTGCGAGTTCTCCATAAGCGTAAACGGCCCGTTATAAAATATCGGATCCCCTTCTTCCTTAAGCCAAAAATTATTGTCCTGATCGAACGTGCCGGCATTAACTTGAAAGATTGTCTCTTTCGCGTTGTCGCATTTAATAGTTACCATGCCAAAATATCCGGACTGATCCAGGGCAAAAGAAATTGTAATTTGATTTAAGGGCGAATCTATGCCTACCCCTGTCACGGAACGGGTAACTGTTTCGGACTCTAAAGCCCCCAGCGACGATTTTGCCGATATAACTGTGTTCTTGGTAATATTAAACGGCCCCGTGTACCGTACCCAGGGCCCGGCGTCTAAGCGGTAGAATATATTCGCCGTATTGCTGAGGTCGGTAAGGGTTATATTTGCCGAAGAATAGTCTGGGGCTATATTCACCGATATTTCCGGCGGGGTTTTACCGAACCCGGTTATAGCACGGGATACGGTATTGCTTTGCGCCGCCCCCGCGGAAGTCGCATAGGCGAACACTGTGGAATTTGAAGTCAGGGTAAAGGCAGACGAATATTTGACCCATGTGCCGGTTACATCCGTATCCACGCGATAATATATGGCGATGGCGCCTGTAGCCGCTATACCGACGCTTACGCTTGTCTGCACGTTGTTTTCCAATTTAGGGGTTACGGTGATGACAGGGTCGCGGCTGCGGATAATATCGACTTCAAACCCGTTAATATTTGTTGACAGGCCGCCGTCGGATACCCTGTAAAATTCATACGCCCCGTTTGCAGTTATATTAAAAGGCCCGGTATATTTAACCCATGCCGCCGCGCCTTTTTTCCTGTAATAAGTAGTCCATCCGCTTTCTTGCGGGAGCGTTACGGTAGCTGAATAGCCGTCGCCCGATAATGCCAGGCTATGGCTGCCTGCGTCAGGGATATAAAAATCTGACAATGACAAAGACGCCGAAGAGGAATTAACGCCGTTTACGGTCTGGTAAGCATAAACCACTGTTTTGTCAGTGATGGTGACGGCGCCGGAATATGGCTGCCAAGCGGTATTGCCAATACGGAAATACCGGTGTGACGCGCTTGGGTAATAGCTTGCCGACACATAAGCGCTTTTTCTGTCTGTGGAATAAACCGCTGTCAATATGGGGAGAGGCGGGACGATGCCATTTATGGCGACTTCCCCTATAGGCGTCCATTCCATTGAATATTCTGAACGGCCGCGGATATATATTACCGTACCGTTATATGTAGGCTCGCTGAATTTGACAGGGCCGGTATAATTTATCCAGTTGTTTGTGTTGCCTACGCTATATTGTTTGATATAGCTTACATTGTCGTTATTATAAAACGTCCCTTCCGACCGGTCGGCGCTTAAGGCGAAAGTGCCCGTAGGCGCACGCCCCAATATGGTTTTGTCCGTCCTGAATGGGCCGCAGCTATCGTGCCAAACGCTCAGGTTTTCTTCCCTGCCGGCTTGAAATACGTTATTGACGTACCCCCTGCCTATTACAGGGTTGTTGTTTTTGGCCTTTACATGGAGGTACCAGCCGGGGCCGTGGGGGACGCTTACGGAAGCGGTCGCCGGGACATAATAAGGGCCGTAGCTATAAGAATAGTAAGGCCAGGCAGTGCCAGTCGTTGTCCATTGTACCCTGACCTCCACTGACTTCCATTCGGGCGAATTGTCCGGCGGCCTGCTGGCGCTTTGCAAAATAGCCATCTGGGCATATTGCAGGCCGTTCCAGCCCTGCCTATGGTTATAGTTTGAGCCGGATACCAAAGGCGGGTTCTCGGCTACGCTTATATCGATTTTAGCGGTGAAATTAGATACCCATGGGGCGCCCTGGTTGGACGGCGTTTTCGTGAAAGGGTGAAAGAACGGCCGATCCGAATAAGTTACCGTCGTATTGTTTATTGAGGGGACAGTAAAGACTGACATAGCTATACCACCATACTAAATAATCTGTTCTATCGGGAGCATGGATATGAATGAAAACGTATCTGAATCAAAACCTGCTTTTGCGTAAATTATAGTATTTTTATTTACCGCAAACAGGCCCGTATATTCAGCCCAGGATATATCCTCGTCGGTTTTATAGAGCCTTAGCGGCAGGTCATTATAGTCTATATTGACAAGGGCGGAGAGCCTGTCGCCGGCCATAGCGAAACTTATAATGGGCCTTGGGACAAATATCCCATACAGCATTTCCACGGAAGTCTCGCTGACTATATTTTGGTAAACGCCATAAGCATAAACAACAGTGTTTGCCGTGACAGTAAACGGGCCCGTATATGGCTTGAAATATACTTCGGCCCCGGTCCTGAAAAAACCGCTTGGATATTCCTTGTAGTCAATGGAAACAAGGTAGCTCCTTTTATCCAGTGACAATATGGCGTTAATGTAAGGCTTGTCCCCTGATTTTAAAAATATGGCGAGCCTTATTATTAGCGACTCCGAATGCTTGATATATATAATCCCGTTATGGGTTATTTTTATTTTGCCCGTATACGGCTGCCATACGGTATTGTTAATCATGTATTGCCTTTCAGAGTAAGTAGGGAATGCGGCTATAAGCTCCACAAAATTTTGGTTGTTGGGGATAAAATATATAACGACAGGATAGTTTTCATTTTTAAACCTATTGATTATTTGCTGTTCGGTCAAGCGGTTCCATGTTTTTACCCGGACCAAAAAAGAATCCTTTATGTCAAATATCAGGTCGTTATCTTCGTTGGCGCTTGGGGCCTGCTCCGTGCCGGTTATAAATTTAATTTTATCCAGAGGCCCGGGAAATTTTGCCAAGCTGTTTGAGCCTGGCGCCATATTCCCGTCATAAAAAGGATCCGGGGGCGGTTCTGAGGTCAATACGCTAAAACTAAAAGGCATATTTGTGACTCCTATCTTAATAACGGGCCATAATTCGGCCCGTTATTTTCATAAATACTCATAGGACAATCGCACTTTACAAGGGTTTTGCAAATACCATGACGAAGGGAAGTTAAGCTCCCCAAAATCTTGCCTGATAACAAGCCTATGTATATTATTTGGATCGAAAACATAGTTTATATGATTTTCAAGTAATAATTCATTTAGCGCGTCCCTTATGGTACAGCGTATACGTAAGTCTTCATACCCGCTGTACGAAAGGATAGCTTCGCCTGTTATAAAATATGAGTTATGCACGGTGTTGTACCTAATCAAAACATTTTTCGTCGTTATGTTGGCGGTGGTAACATACTCTTCTGTATTTACAAAAAAGTCCCTTTGGATAATTTCCTCGTTGTCGTTGTTTAGCGTGGCCTTTATCTGGACGATGATATTAAACCTGGAGTTTTTAACCGCGCTTTCAGGGCTGAAGAAAGCCGGCACTATTTGACCGGGGGCTATATTGTCAAACTGTTCTGTATATATTGTCACAAACCTAGTCATATTGCGGATTACTATACGGACAAGGAATTCAGAGACGCTATCGTCTTCCGGGGCGCACGAAAAACGAAGCGCCCCGTTTCCAAACTGGGATGTATCCGTATCGACAGTGAAAGTCATGTTATTTATATTTATAGACATAGACACAGCCCCCAGAAATAATTAATTTTCATATATATAGCTCACGGTGACAGTGCAGGTGTTTGTAAAGTCAAGCTCTGCCGGGAACGTGGTGGCGCTTAGGAAATTGAAAAACTCTATCTTGTCATGGATATTGTTTATCGCCCCAAACGTTATTGCGTTCGGCAGTTCAAATTTGCCCAGCGTATTGCCGTTGAAATCCTGTATGTGGCAGGCTACGCGCACTTTATTGTATGGGCCGAACAATGCCAGCGCGGTGCCCCATATTACATAGCCTAAACGTGAGATGTCAAAGAAACACATAAGCTGCAATGTATGTACGTTGCCTGCCATGGTCATTTCAGCCGACTTATAGGCGGAATTTGCTTGCAGTATTTCAACGCCGAATGCATGTGTCCCTATTATCCGTACGTAGAACCTATATGACGTATTATTTTTTAGGAGCATTACTTGGTACGGGATTGATTTGCTAATATTTAGAGGTTCGTCTTTGAACAGGTTATAGACAACTGTTTCATTGCTTGGAATTTTGTCAATCCATAGCTCGACATTGCTTTTTTCTAAATATTCGCTTTGCCTGGCTGCTTGGAGGAATATCGTTCCGTAGATTATGTCTGATATATCAAATTTGATAATGTCGATATTGTAATTAAGATAAATAACCAAAAGATTATTTATATTGAATTTAAGTGCCCTCATCTCAGGCGCTACTATTATTCCATCATATCCGTAAAAAATATCTTGCAATATATATTCCGCACGTATATGTATTAAGCTATTGCCATGGGACTGATAAAATATTGGCGGTATGGTTTCTATAAAATTTACTGAAGAATTATTAATTGACAACATTCTATTTTTTTCTTCGCTCATAGATAATGCATTTACAAAAGTAGACACAATATTAAAAGAAGGGTTTTGAATTGCGTTTAAAATACCCTGCTGCGAAGAAACAACAAAACTGAATTGCTTATAGGACGGGTTAGTAATATATTGATCATTGACGTTTATTATGTCCGGATGCCTTGTCGGCATTGCCAATAATGTCATTACCGATTCTTCAGACGAATAGGTGTATTGGCTTTTAGGGCTGGTCCATCCCAGCTTAGACCTCAGGGTTATATTTGCTATGCCTATGTCTGGTATGGCGCTCCCAAAATTCTCTTTGAAACGCAGGTTATAACCTGTAAAAGGGCCATATGGCAATGAATAAGGGTTGTTTACATTAAGGGTTTTAGACAGCGTGTTTTGGGCAGCCGTAACAGACAGCCTAATATCTGCCGCAGGTATCCTAGTGTCTGTTAAATATGTAAAATGCGCAATATAATCCATCGTGGTATCGGGAAATGTATTTGTATTTAAAACTGTGGTTAGTATATTTTTATATCCAGACGATACGACCTTTAAATTTGACGCATCAATAGGCTCTATAAAATTTATCGGGACAACTAATTCTTTATATACAGCGGGGAACCCTTTGGCAACCATACGTATCCTAACGTTAGTTACGGTATTTGGCGTCAATACCCTTTTGATGACGTTCAGCCTCATATCAACCGTGTTTCCCGGGGCAATAATAGCAGGGCCCGTATATCCGGGTGAAATTAGATATCTTCGGTCATCAACGACATAAGGCGCATTGCCATGTATTGAGTAGTCGATAAAAACATTCCCGTCTGTTTGCGGGAAGTCTTCCCCCAGTACCCTTATACGGATATCGTATTGGGTAGACCAGCACTCCGTGCCCCATTGGACAGCCGTGCCGTCCAGATCCAGCATATTTATAACGCTTTCGGGCTGGATTATGGAATTCTTGAGGAACCCGGCAAATTCTATATTCAGAATAGGTATAAGCCTAAATGGCACCGTCGCCTGATAGCCGTCGCTTACTTTGGCAACGGTTGCGGATAAATACAAAACGCTTAAATTAGTTTTTGATTGCCCGTTTAAGACTACGCTCCAAGATTTACCCGTTAATTGAGTTTCAAATATAGAACGGTAGTTTACAGTCGTAGAATGATAACTTGCCATGTCTACTTTTTGATTTTGCGTAAATGACAAACTGTTAAATGGGCCAAGCGTCGCGCCGTTTTGGGTTATTGTAAGCTGCGCTAACGGTATTGGTATTGTTGGTGGGGATTCCACAAATGTAAAGCTGATAAAAAAATGCCTATTAAAAACTACGATGTCAATATAGGTACCGTTAAGGCCTTGTGACGTAATGGTAAGGTAACTGAGATCGTCGCCGGCGGAAATAGACCATGAGCCCGTTGATAGGAGATCGTATGAAATAATCTGATTATGCGCAATATTTGTCTGCGCGCCCCTTGATACCCTTACGGCGGCGATATTTACATATCCGTTTGAATTCGAGTCCTGCGCAATCCTTACGGTAGCGTCGATAAATCTAGGTGCGACGGTTATAGTCACGTTGTCCCCAGATTTGCTGACGCCCGTTATATAGGCTTCCACGTTCGAATCCGAATGGATCCCGAAACTGCTTATTGTTAGGCTGCCAAAAGCCGAGTCTGTCATCCACCAAGAAGAGCCGTTTGACAATTTGGCGCTTGAATACGCGATATAAACATCTCCCGCGAAGTACGGCGCCCGGGTAATATAAAACCTCCTTTGGGAATAGGCAGTAGTAGCCGTGGCGTTTATTGTTATTACCCCGCCGCTTTCGGATTCTGTAAGCGTGCCTGATATCACGGCGCCAGGCATACTCAAAGAGTTGGGATAAACGTACGCGCTAAATATTCCGCCGGTGCGCTGGTAAGGGTTAAACAGGCCTAATTGTTGGCCATTTTTAATAATTTGATCCTGGCCGCCAGGGTTAATCCTAAACCTTACCTCTGCATCGGTTATTAGCATGGAGCCAGGCCCAGTCGTTATATTACACCTGACATAAAAAGCCCAGTCCGATACTATAAAAGTTATTGTTGTCGCGGTTGTCGTTACCCTCTGAATAAAAAATCTGGTTGACGGTGTAAAACCCGATCCTGAATACCCTCTGTCTACCGCGCCCCACCATGTAGTGTTTTCGCCCGCCCAATCGGATGTATTAAACGCTGACGGGTGAGTTGTTATATATGTGTCCAAAGCGCTGGTTGATTGTCCGTCCGTATACGGCCCGGCAGCGTAAAAGTATCTTATTTCAACGCTGCCCGGGCTTACTGCCCTTCTGGTGTTTGCACCTGTTGAGCTGACAATGCTAATTGTCCTTGGCATCAAATACTCCCCCCAAGCTGTACAAATCCCCTATTAATGCTTGTAAGGGGGTTAGCGTTAATGTTTGTGTCCATGGTGGCGTTTTGTGTATACTTGGCCCTGAACCTGGCGTCCTGATCAACCGAATGGACAACAAACAAAACCCTGTTGTTTATAAGGTCTAAATTGACACAGAACGAATTTTTTATTTTATAAGATATTTCAATAACTTTATCGGGCTCAATAGGCTCCGCCAAACGGAGCGTGACGCCGTCAATCGAATCGAGCCTCCTGTGTTCGCTCATGACGATAGAATTTATGTTTACGTTTTCGTTTAAAAGCGTGCCTGTCCAGCAATCCTCAAAGACAATGTTTTGCCTCTTAATTATTGTATAGTTGCCGTCCCCGTCCAGGAAATATACCCTTTGGTACTCTGCGCCCGTGGTCTCGTTTATCAATGCGATGGGCGAATTTTCCGCCGGCAGCGGTACGGTAGAAAAAGACAGTATATCGGAGCTGGCGATAAAGATTTTATTTTGCGTGTCCGGAAGCAGCTCAAACTCTTGGTTGTTCAAATAAAACGTGCCTAAATTAATGTGCGGGTTCCACGCCACTTGTTCGGGGAATACAATCTCGGCCGTAATAAAAAGGTTAATCGTGGCCCTGCGTTCAAGCCGGAGTATTTCAAGCCACAGCTCGTCATTTGTTTTGCCTTCCGTTTCGGCGCCCGGATCGATTTCCAGCAACGTCTTTATAAAGTCAACCCGCAATTCTATATTTTCGCTTGTAGCTATTAAATGCGGCATATATGTATCTATCGTTACAGCAAGGCGAGCGTCGCCTGCGGGCTTATCAGAGCGGTGATAGAATGAGGTAAAATGCGGGTGGTCAAGCTCTATGACAATTTCTTTCCTGCCGTCTGCGTTAGTGACCAAAATACCCCTGAAAATACGCTCTACCGAGAAGGCCTCTTCCGCCAGATTTATTTGTACGCTAAGGTCGCTAAAGAAGCGTATAACAGCCCCGGGCTGCCTTGTCTCCTGATTGGTAAGGCCTACGTCGCTGGCTGGCGTCTGGAATTCGTACCGCACGTTCCTGTTGTTAGTAATAACCGAAAATGTTGGGGAGACCACTGTGGGGCTTGGGACGATATCCGCTATGTTGGTAAGGCTTAGCCTTATAAACATGTCCATCCTGCCTTGGCTTTTTAAAAAATTAAACACGAAATCCGGATCGGACAGCATAACAGGGTCTATCGTGTTGCCATTGTCGTCCACGCCATTTACGGAGCTATGGAACCATCTCGTGTATACTTCCCCGTCCACGATTATCTCTTCCTCTGCCGCCTCTATGCAGAGTATCTCGTCTGTTGCGGTCCTTACGTATGAGTAATTTGTTTTCGCTATTTCAAACTGAGTGTTATGCCAGTACAGGAAGGTATTAGGGTGGCCGCCTAATTTCGTTGCCTGTAGCACCCGCGGCAATTCGTTCCCCGTCTCCTCGAAATTCGTATAGTATACGATAAAATAATGGTTGCTGACTTTTACCTTTACGGCAATGTTTGACGAGTTTAAGGTAAATGTATAATTTGTCGGCGGGAACGGCAGCGTAAATTTTTTGAAAGCCGGCCGGTCCAAATCCCTGGCGTCTATATATTTATCAAAGACATTGCGTTTGTTTACCGTTATGTCCGTGACAAGACCGCCTGTAAAATCGAGCAGGTACTCTTTTGGGGGTAGGACATTTTGAATCAATATTTTATTGTTTAAAAATTCGTATGGCAGTTGTTCTATATAATCTTCCGGATGATTATCCGCGTCTGCGTAATCGCGCATATACATAAGCCTATACATGCTGTCAGGGACCATAAATTCAAATTCGGTGCCGTTTATGGACGTAAAAGGCCGGAGGGTTTCGCTTTCGTATAAATCCGGGCCGCCGTTTTCAAAGAAAACTACCTGTTCTTCTACTTTAAAATTGTAATTCATATCTTTTATTTTATTGGCTGTTATCTGAAGATGCCTTGTCCCGTTTATAACCCTTACGGGGATCGGGTTTATAAAACTTGCGTACTGCCTGTTAAGCATGGCGTTCGGCCCGGTAAAGTCCACCCGTGCGTCCTGAAGCTCAAAGGCCATAATATCGCCGGGCTCATAAGGCATCCTTGCCGCATAGCGTAAATTTATCTTGTTTACGACGCCATTGAAATTATAGAAGCTTAGGGAATAGCGCCTGGTCCTTATCGTACGGCTGTCAACCGGCACAACCTTCCTTGTGCTTGGCGGGTCGTCCAGCATCTTTATAGATACTGTGGCTGACTTCTCCCAAAAGATCATGGACTGCATTTGAAATATATCTGAGGATATCAGGAAGCCTGCTTCAGGAAGGTCAAAAGAGTAATTTTCATAATACGTAAGCTCGGTGATATATTCACGCCGGTCCGACGGCAGCATGTTGGCGTTAAAATATATATAAGTGTCCTGCTTGCGGTTAAACATAAAGGCCGTTTCATTGTCCACGAAAAATTCATAAAGGATATCGGAATCAAGAAGATATTCTTCGGCCGTGTAGCGGCGCGTAATGTCTGTCGCCTGCTCTTTGTACTGCAAGTCAAACAATGACGACAACTGCAACTCGAAATTGTTGAAATAAACCGCGCCGGTAACGGGGTTGACGGAGTCAAAGCCTGATGTCATGAATTCAAGCCGAATAGCGTGGACGACTATGTCCCCATTGTCGTCTATATCATTAACCGCGCCGAACCAAGCCAATTTTGTTTCATCTATTTCAAGCTGCGTATAGTTATAGTTGATAATAAAATCCAAAAAATCGCCTTTGGAACGGGTTGACTGGAATTTTTTGTCCCTGCCTATATATTTGGCATAGAACCGGTCGCGAAGCACCAGGTTCCTGTTTAAGATCCTAAAATCATTTGAATATATTATTTCATCGATAAAAATAAAATCCTGGCTGATGCCGCCCCTTGGGATATAGTTAAGTATAGAGAGGATATCTTTTTGCTCCGGGGTTATGTAGCTGTTATTGGTCAATACCATATGCGTAAAGACAAGCTCCGTGCCGGGGTCAGGGAGACCGACCTTCATTTTTATGCATTCTATATTGTTATGGTTGTTCCGTATGATTAAATACTGGCCGCGGACATTAAGTATTTTTGTATAGCCATGGGGAGCGGATTGCCCGCCAAAATTGAAGTTAATGTTTTTTATTTCCCCTGTGTCAAGGTTAAGCTCTTTCCCGTAATGCCATGTGTTTTTAACAATGCCGCGCCGCATTACCTGATAATAAAATAAAACGAAGTTTTTGGAGGAACAGACGCCCATGGAATCGCCAAAGTCAAGCACCAGGGGCTCGTCGGTTTTCGAATACAAGAGTATTGGCGCCCTATTTAACGTGCAGTAGTACAGGGCGAATTCCTCCGGCATTACGAACGGGCTGCCGTCGGCTGTATTGTCAAACGTGGCCTTGTGCCCCAACACTTGCTTAAATAGGATGTCAATGCGCGTATTTTCGGGGGAACCTTCATCGTAATATAGATCAGCCCTGCATGACGGCACAATGATAAGCTTGTCTTTGCCGGAGTCACGCCATATTGACGTTACTTTATATTCGTAGTCTGGTACTTCTTCCGAATACTCTTTGATGAAAATAGAATCTTTATTAAAACCGCCTGAGAACATGTTTACGCATACCTGGATTATTTCATAGCGGAATATCGTATTGTCTATATCTACGTCATTGTATTTATGTATATATTCGACGTACCGTTCAACGGTTAGATATATTTTATCGTTTTTGATAAAAATATTCCGCGGCTCGACAATATAATCGTTTGAGATGCGTGAATTGGATTCGCGCAAGTTATCGTCGTCATCGCTTATGTCTATAGTGACGAAGCCTTGCGAAGCAAGGATCGCCATGTCAAGTATTTCATAGCGCAGTATGGCCTTGGTGGTAAACAGCGGGTCATTACCGCGTATTTCATATGTTTTATATATCCTGTATAGTTTGTTGTTGTAAATATGCTGCGCGACTATTTCCTTTTCATTTAATTCGGAAAAATACGTCAGCCCAAATGTATTTAGCTTTTTAATATTATTTAAATTAATTTTATTTGACTCAGGGTCGATTTCAATGAGGTTTATGTCTTTATTGATAAACTCCGGGTCAAGGTAAATAAATTTTGGGGCCAACGGCGGCACGCAATTATGCGTATAGTCCCTTATGTCGTTCGCCCCGTGTATGTCAGGGTTATATGCGATCTTTTCAAAAGGCGTAAGGTCTACGTTTTTAATTACCTCAACGTCGCCCGCGTTTACGTTATGGTAAAAATCAGTAAATTCATGGGACATAGTGCCAATGAACTGGTTCATCACGGAAAAATTATACCGGTAGGGGAAATCCATCCCGGAAGAGATCAGGCCGCTTACGCCGTATTCCAATAAAATCCCGTTTATTGTTTCTTTGCATAAATACCCTATGGTCAAAGTGGATCTTATATCCGGGTACAGCCACATATTCATTGGTATGTTGTTAAGCTGCCTGCGCTGATAGTTTTTAGTCTCCGTCACGGGCGAGGCCACAAAGTTCCTTTCATAATCCAGCGGGTGGATAAAAGGCGTATCGTCTACCGTTACGGCTTTAATAAATTGGAAGCCTTCCGACACTGTTTCATTGTCATAAAAACATATGTCAAAAATGTCGCTGCCTGTTAGGTTTTCAATGGAATAGCTTATAGTTTCTTCCCCTCTATAAGTATTGCCAAATATGTCAAGCGGTAAAAATATTTCCGCGTCAAATTCAATAATTGTATGTACCATGGAATCCCTGTCTATAGTACCCTGAAGGACCCATTCCCGGTTCAGGCTGACCCCGTTGTCCATTACGGCAGCAGCCAGTTTGAACCTGTAATTGTGCGGCCTGAGCATATCCACGCGGAAATCGATAAGGCCAAACTCAGACATCCGCAATACTTTATAAGCCGCTTTGACCATATACAGGAAATTCTGCATGGGGTAAAAAGGCACGACTTTCGTGGAATCGAACCCTTTAAGCCTATGGAGTATATCAAAGATCTCCTGCCCGTCTTTTAATAGTTCGCCATAGGAAGGGAACCCAAGCATAAGATCGTTGCCGTCGCCTATGCCAGACTGAAACAATGTAATTTTATCGTCGTTTAAAGAACCCATAGATTTCACATCCATGATCTGCGGTACAGTGAGTGTACCGGGTTTATTTATTTTGTCGGTACACTCACTGTACCGGGCAGTTATATTTATAGCGGAGTCACGGCGTAAAGCTGTTCGTCCGAGTCGCCCCAGTTTGTAATCCTGACAGTAACCTTGTCTGTGCTTATGTTCGAAGGGGTCACTTGAATCATTGGCTTGTTTACGATAAAGCCTTTAACATTTTCATTTTCCCACCAAAACTCAATGGGTTTTGTCCTTGGGGCCCTGCTTGCCCCTTCGCCGCCTCCAAGCATAGATCTGAAACCGTATTTAAAGGCGTCTTCGAGGATACTATAGCTATTGACGCCTGCCGCCTTTTTTTCTTGCCTGGCGGTAATAATCCGGGTAAAAAAGCTTTCTATATCTACTGTGTTTAAATGGGTTGCCATTTGCCCTTCCCCTTACTATATTTCTATACAAACAAAGCTATCGGCTACAAGATTAGTCGCCGTAGTGGCGCTGATTTTTAAAAGCTGATAATTTACCCCCCCGACGTTAATCAAATCCCCGTCAAGAATGAACGTACTGGCCGGCATATTATAAAGCTCATCAAGCCGCCCCCTGAACCCGACATTAGCGTGTGAGTAAAACACAGGCGACATCCAGAACCTGTTTTCAATATCCGGCGTCCTTGGGGAGAGCCAAACATGCGAATTATACGGGACGGCCGCCGCAGATTCCGGAAGCGTGTATTGCTGCGGGTAGTCTATCCCGCCGATTGTCGCTATATTCGGGCCTAAAAAGAATGAGGCCCTTCTTGGGTTGCTGTCCATATATTCGTCGTCGGGCACCCCTAAGAAAAATACCGATCCGAGCGTCGCGCTGTAGGCATTGTTGCTGTTGAACCTAACCGCAAAATATCCCCTTGTGTTTGTAATGTTGTGGTAAAGCGTGATATTGTCGGTCTCCAATGCCACCTGCGTGCTTGCGGTCGTAACGTTGGTCCCTGCAAAGGCGGTACTGGCTGTGTTTGAAAGCGTAAACGTGCCGGCGAGCCCGGCTGTTGGGTTCGGGACATATTCTTTGGCTACCCCTATGACAAAGGCCGTATATGCCGACGTAACCACATTATATGTAGCGCCGCTTGCCGTTTGCGGCTGCAAGCGTATATATATGGGCCTGTTTTGGCTATCATAGCTGCGAAGAACGTTAAACTCGGACGCGGGCGCGGACGCTATGTCTACCCAGCCTTTAGCTTTAAAAGCGTTTATAATCGAGTTATATAAATTCTTTTTTTGAACTTTTTCAACTGTCCATTTTGACATTGTTTTGCTCCTTCAAAATTTTATTTTGGCATACATAAATACATGCCTGCCGCGATTCCGGAAAACGCATTCGCTATTTTGATCGTTTCATAATTTACCCCGTTAAGGACTACTATGTCGCCATCGCCAATGACGGTAACAGAAGGCATGTAATAAATCTGATCAAGCTTGCCGGTAAACCCTATGCTTGCAATCCCTATATATATTGGGGACAGTATGAACCGATTTAATAAATCGGGGTTCTTTGGGGTGGCGACTGTGGAGATCGAATAGTCAACAACAGCCGTGCCTTCGTTAATGGAGGCCTCAAAAGGGTTATCATTGCCTTTTACTGCTGTCATTACCGCTCCGGCAAGGATTACGGCCCTCCTTGGATCTGGGTTTATGTATATCTCGTCCGGGATGCCTACAAAAAAAGCCCCGCCCTGTATCGTCGAATATGATGCGTTTGAGTTCCACCTTACCGCTACATAGCCCCTTGTGCTGGTTATATTGGTATATACCTTAATATCCGTAGTGGTGAGTGGTATCTGGCTGGTAGCATTCCCGCTCCCTGCCGCCAGCGTAATGTCATTGAACGCCCAAGCGCTGTTTTCAAACGTGCCGGCGGAACCGGGTGTCGCGTTAGGTGTATAATTTTTTACGTTCCTGATGGCAATGCCCGTATATGCCGTGGTATTAAAATTTTGGGTAGTATTGGCGCCAGTGTATGGGCGGATTTGGAAGAATATCGGCCTGCCCTGGGCGTCTTGCGACTTAAGCACATTCCATTCCGTGGTGGGCGCGGACGCCACATCAGACCAGCCGGCCGCCTTAAAAGCGTTGACGATGGTTGTAAGCACGTCGGCTTTTGTAACGGTTGCTACCGTAAAAAGGGTCATTCCTCAATACCCCCATTTTTAAGGTTAACAACATTAAGCCTATACCTGAACGATATATCGTCAACCGCGTTGGCGGTTTCATTTATAACGCCAAGGTATATGTACCCGCTATCGCTTATATTGGTAACTTCCGCGGTGTTATTATAAACAACGTTGCTTTCAAGGCTCATGTAAATGACATCATCGGTTTCATTGTCTTCAAATATGAATATTTTTAGTTTATCTACGTTCGTAAGGTTTTCGACCATTATCGTTTTAATCTCATATGCCGTAAAACCGCAATCAATTGGAATTTTAACAAGAACGCCTGGGCGTATTGTTTCAATGCCCTTCAATATTTTTAGTGTTTGCAGGCCGTCGCCGCCGGGCAGCCCCCCAGACCCGCCTAATATGTTTTCAATGATCTGGGCTATTTTTATTTCAAGCTGCGTCATGAAATCCCCGTCTAAATATTCCTGAATAATAGTTTCTATCGCTTCCCTATGCTCTTCAATATCAAATGACCCGCCGCCGTCGGCAGTTATGTCTATCCATTTGCCGTTATAGATCCAAATTTTATTTGTTTGCTGTACACGGTAGAATTTATATATATTTACCTGGCTGCTTTGGAGCGACAGGCGTTCAGCGTCCGTCGCTAAAATTACGATATCAGAGAAGCCTACCCTGACACCGGCAAGGGTGTCAAAAAATAAAAGCTCGTTCCCTTCCACAAACCATAGGGTGTTTTTTTGTATAGGCGCCTGGCTTAACGAGCTTAATGAATTTATTACCTTGAATTTAATTATCGCCTCATGTGGCATATAAAGCATTCCTTCCGGGCATAATCTTTCCTACTTGATATATACCGAACCAATACCAGGGCAATAAAGTAAAAATATAATGCCCGGTTTATTTATAGATTAAATACATTAGCGTCTGGTGTTGATGTTTTTATTTTTGCTATTGCATAATTTTACTTTTTATGGTTAAATAAAAACTAAGCGTAAATTAAACCTCCGGTACACTCACTGTACCATGGTCAAAAGGGGCATGTGTAATCAATGGTGACGATAACCTTTTTAAACATTAAAGGCGGCGTAGGCAAAACGACCACAAGCGCCAATATTGCCGGCGGGCTGGCCGATAAGGGTAAGCGCGTCCTATTTATTGATTACGACAAGCAGGGGGATGCGTCAGATTTTTTTCCTTCGTCTTCTGAAATTACTATCGGCGACGTTATGCTGGGCATAATCCCTATAGAACAAGCCATGTTTAAAGCAGAAGACAATATCTATGTAATCCCGTCCGCCATGGACATAAAAGAGGTTGAAATAAATTTCCAACGAAACCAAGAAGGAGCAAGGCATGATATTTTAAAAAATTATTTAAAGCGCGTTGAAGACAGGTTCGACTATTGTATAATAGATTGCCACCCTGACATGAATATTTTGATTATCAACGCCATTTACGCAAGCGATAAATTAATCATAACAATAAAGCCAAGCAAAAAGGGGATTAAAGGCTTTCAGAACACCCTTAATAATATTGAAATGATTAAAAAGAACATGAGTCTATCGGTTGACGCGTACATACTTTTTACAATTGTGGCTAGGCTAAATGAAGAAAAATCAGTCATTGAATCCATGCGCAAAATGATTGGCGACAAAGTCTTCAATTCACAAATACGTTACCAAGCCGGCCCGGTGGCAAAAGCAGAGAACCGGGACGAGTTAGTTATACGCTACAGTTTTCCGATAGTTCCCGGCGTTTCAAGGGACATGCGCGACACTGTGGAAGAAATCCTTAGGAGGTTCCCCGATGCCACGAGGTAAGGCGGCTGATACCAATGTCGCCAACATAGTTTTAGATCAGAAAATAATCCAAAGCGCTATGTTGTCGTCTTTGATTACCGAAAAAATTAATTATAAATCAATAGTCCCGAACGAATACAATAAATACACAATGGACAAAATTGAAGAACTGGCTGACGCAATAGAGACATTTGGGCTAATGCAGCCGCTAGTAGTCAAGCCTGTGGGTGATGGCAAATTCTTATTGATTTCCGGCCACCGCAGGTACGAAGCGATTAAAATACTTATAGAAAAACGCCAATTATCTCAATTTAATGAAATTAATTGTGTAATTACAAAAGACGATGAAAACGATACGGTTACAAATTTAAAATTACATATATCAAATATATTAAACAGGGAGCTTTCGGAATTCGACAAAATGATTGCAATCGCCGATCTCCGCGAATTAAACAAGGCCGCCATATCGGAGGGCATCGTACTTAAAGGCAGGATGCGGGAAATAATATCGACCCAGGTAGGCCTGGGCGGGACGCAGGTGGCAAATTACCTTAAAGTTGCGGACGAAGCCGACAACGAACTAAAGCTGGCCCTTAAAAATAAAGTCATGACTTTAACCGAGGTCCTTGACGCCATCAATAACCCGAGGCCCAAGGCGGAGGCAGCAGGGGGCGGTACAGTGACTGTACCGGAAGGCGCCGATGGCGCCGGGAGCGCCGTAAATGTATTAAATCAGGTTAAAGATAAAAATAATATAGGGCGGCCGCGTCAATTCGTTGAAACGGTAAAAGTGCCGCAAAATAAACTAGCCAAGCTCGAAGAAGCGTGGGACATGTTTAAGGCTGCTTGCTATGAAATAGATAGCCAGGTATTTTATTCGTTGGTCTCGAAATTTGAAAAAAAATTTGATAAGCATTTAAAATTTATGGAAGGCATTGATGAATAAATTATTATAATTAATATTTGCGGTACAGTGACTGTACCGGGAATATAAATCTATTTAAAAACGGGCGCCCAATTATTTTTTATTTAGGGGGCGCCCGTTAATTTTTTATAGTGCTTCTACAATCGTCACTTCTTTACTCACGCTTACCCCGCTGCCGTCTTTGGCAGTTGCAGCCACTTCTACAATCCCCGGCGCTAAGGCTGTCAAAAGGCCGTTTTCATCAATAGAGGCATTGCCTGTATCCGGAATGACTGACCATTCTACATCAGGGTTGGTTGCATTAATAGGAAGAACGGTTGCTGTATACTGGGACTGATTTGCCATTAAGATCCCGCCCTTTTTATTAAGGTTACGGTTCAAGCTCGACTATATCGTCGCCTTCAATCGTAATATCCGTAACTTTTATAACAATCGATACGGCCTTTTCGCCATATACCCCGCTACCGTCATTGGCCGTTGCGACTACTGTCACTGTGCCGGCGCTAACAGCCGTCAAAAGGCCGCTAGAGTCGATTGTGGCCTGCCCTGTGCCGTCTTCGACGCTCCATGTAACCGAAGGGTCGGTGGCGTCCACAGGCAGGACAACAGCCGTATATTGGGCTTGGTTTGCCATATATTAACACCCTTTGCATACTGACATATTTTTGTTTGATGTTTCTATAGCGCCGCCTTGCCAGGAGGCTTTAACAGGGCGGCGCTTAACGGTATGTACCTGATAAGTTTATTGCCTACTCATAATGTACGACAGTAAGCATCCCTACGATTAGATCATATGTCGCTTTTGCCGTGCCCAGCTCGGTATCGGTTGACCCGCTGTTAATGGCTGTGACGACATGGACGCCAGCGGACTTAATGCCGCCGGTAGATGTGAGCGCGACAAGGTCGTTTTCCGCAAAACCGCTGGTAAGCCTGCGCAGGATATCGGTCGCTTCCGTATTGTCGATTATAATGAAATCGGACGCTGTAATGCTGACGCCCGTAACATCGTTGACAAACACCAGCAGGTCGCCTGTGTTGATTTCTCTGCCCAAAAGCGTGCCGGGGCTTACGATTACCCATGTATATCCTGTACGGGCGCCGCTGAGGATCAGAAGGATGTCCTCCTCCTCTTCGCCCTCCAGTTCAAGGCCAGGCTTCTGGAGCTTAAACACGCTGGTTACACGTTGGTTGATTAAATCAATGGTAGCCTGGGATGTCGCGATGGAGGTGTGGCTGCCGATGCCGTCAAGTATGTCGGAATCGACTACGCCGGAGGCAAAGTTCGCAAGCGTTAGGTTAAGGATATCGTTCTTTTCCGCGTCTATGGTTTTGTTTTCCAGCTCGTCTTCGGAAATCGGGTTGAAATCGCCAATCGCGCCGATCTCATGTATGGCTGTGCCATCATAGCGGTAGAACTTAGTAACCCGTGTAATAACCTCGTCCAGTTCGCCCTCATTCTCTATTGTGGTTGTAGTAACCGCATAGAGTTTGCCGGGGAACAAAAGCCCAGGAAGGCTGGTGTCATAAAATTCAACCGATACGCCATGCTGGTTCGCGCCAAAATATACCGACTTGCTGTCAGTGATGAGGTACATGGTATTAGCGTCTTTTGTAACGAGGGCGTTGAAATCCGCCTGGCGCGCATACCGTTTAAAGCTGATGATACCTGTAGATGTTGGCATTGCTCCAATCTCCTTTTCATATGTAAATTATATTTTGATTCAATGTTACCCGTGAAGTTTACAGGAAATGTTTTATGGTCATCATTTCCGATATTAAATTATATACCGCGATAGTTGTGGGGAGCGATTCATTGTTTAGGGTTCCTGGATCCGTAATGTCCTCAAGGATAACGTCCTGTGCGAAATTGCTTACACGCAGGTTCGAGATTTCGTTATCGTCGGCGTCTATCGTTTTATTAGTAAGCGTGTCTTCCGAATCGGGCGTAACAGTGCCGCTTCCGCCACCGGCAACGGTAAGCTCGACAATGCTTGTACCGTCAAACTTATAAAATTTTGTAGTGCCGGCATTTGTGATGGCGTAAAGCTTGTTCCTGAACAATGTGGGGGGCAGGGCCGCACCGAAATATATGGATACGCCAAACGGCTTGTCCCCGAGGTACACCTCTTCGCTGTCCGATATGAGGTAAAGCGTGCTTACTTCACGTTCCGGAAGCGCAAGGTAGTCTTCCTTTTTTGCATAATGTATAAACTGGATCAGCCCGGTCATGGTTGGTTCTTCAGCCATTTTCATTACCCCCTGTTTTATTTATTGCCCGTTTTATGCTGTATACTGACGATCCTCAACCCAAACTGAAAAATCCATCTCCAGCCATTTTTTAATAACCTTTCGGTATGATTTCGGATACCTCTTTTTAAGGATGTCCAGTATGACCGGGAGCTTGCAATACTTTTCAAAGCTGATTAAATGCACAAAACCTTGGGCGTCTTTCTGCTGTTCAGGTAATTTTATTAGCACTTCCGGCTTAACGATTTTATGAAAAGAGAACTGCTCAATCAGCAAATCAATATTATAAACGCCGTGGCCCTGCATTTTGAACGTTTGCAGCAATTCGTCGTTATAGAACGTGTTGACTCCTTTCCAATATGCCGATATGAATTGTTTTTTTATCATGATATTGGCTATTTTCATAAACCCCGTATTAGTTGACGTATCGGCATCGCCGCTTAGGTACGGCAGGTATTGCTGCCCAAATTTAAGTATATCCTTGTACATTGCCGTGCTTTCGTGATGGGATCCGCAGACAGGCATTGAGCTGGCCTTGTCAAGCAGCCTGCCGTCGTAAAGGAATATGTCGTTGTCAATAAGGATGCTGTCTAAAGGCTCATTATCCAGCGCCAAAACCTTGCCGCAGGCCCAAAAATCATTCTTAACGGCTATAGGGTCAAACACGTTGTAAATACGGTCGTACCCAATATCTTTTAGCATTTCGGCGCCGTCAGAATCGGTATATAAGACAACCTCCTGCTTCATGTCCTTTAGCAGCGCCACAGACAAGGCGGACATAGCCAAGGTCATTTCGAACTGGCTGCCAAAATTCCACCTGGCAGACTTGAAGTCCAATTTATACGGCCTGCTGAAACAGACCTGGGCCACCCTGTTTTTTGTTTTCGGCTTTATAATCCTGCCCATGTATCCAAAGCTGCCTATCCTGCCAAAATTTTCACTTATCGCGTCGTATGAGATATACCGTGCGTCCGTGGCCTTTTTTTCTTCTTCGGTTATATCCTTCTTAAAAATTATCTTCAATTTGTTTGCCTTAAACTATTTAGGATTATATGGCCCGCGCTTACAATTTTAGTTACCGGCGCCCAATCCTCCACTATTACTGCCAATTTCGACCAGTTGTTGTATATGAATTCTTTAGCGTTTAAATTTAGGTCTTGTAACAGCTCATTATTTCCAACCCGTATAAAGGGCATAGAATATGAAAAATTAACCAGGTTGAAAATATCATTGCTCATCCTGCGTTCAAGTTTATCAAAAACAGCACCTATAGCCCCGCCCCTCATAGACGGGTTAAGCAAGATAAATGTATTGTGTTCAGTTAAAAGGGGCCTTTGCGGTATAGTCCAAATGTTGAATTGGGCCGAAGATATTGTAAGGATGTCAACGTTGCCATGCTCATCGACAATAATTACATCACCTTTATTTGCGGCATACCCAAAACTATAGTAAAGCCCATCCGATGATTTGATTGTCGTAAACGCCTGTAGTTCAGTATCGGCATTGGAAACATAGCTATATGACGTAAAATCCGCGGGGTTAATAACGTCAAGCTGGACCTTTTGGTCTGAATTCTTATACGCCCTTAAAATGTTGCCGCCGTCATCCGTATCAAAGTGAGAATAATCATTGTATGAAATAATTACTGATGTAATCTGTTTATCAGTAAAAGTATTATTATCATAATTCCATTTTAAATATGAAATCAGGTTGTTTGTAAAGATCGATATAATTATGCTATTGTCCTGTTCAATGTAATTGCCTGCTGTGTATATTCCTGCCGTCGTACTTGGAATAGCCGAATATGTACTCGCTGTAATGAAAGTGCCGGTTGAGATATCAAATACCAAATTATACACGTTTCTAGCGTAGGTAGATAAATTACTAATCAATAAGCAAATCCAAATCTTACCGTTACGGATGAACATAAAATGGCTATTTGTACCCGGAATGAATGAATTGACAGGTAAAGTCGGCGTATATGTAGTGACCCCGCAAGCCGTGTCAAATTTCAATAATTGCAACCCGACGAATGCGTATAAATTGTTGCCAGCCTTATCAGCCGCAACCAAATTTGGGGCGATTATATAGCTTGACGAAGTCCTGGCGTATTCTGCCCTATTTTTGAAATATATAACCGGCATATTTGAATTAGGCACGATCCCAAAAATGCCCCCGTGGTTCACCGTTAAATTACTTTGCAAGCTTATGGCAGCAATATCATTACTCCAGTTGTAGGAGTATTGGCTGAAAATATACCCCGTGTCCGGGACATCGTTGACCCTATGCCTAAGGGCATTCAGCGGATCCGCGCCATCCAGGGAAACTACGGAGCCGTTATAGTACGATGTGTTCGCGGCATTGCAGTAAACATTCCCGTCCAGGTCGATTCCGATAGATCCCATCCCTTTCCCCAAATAGGTATAGGTCCTCATTGGCAGGGAGGCGCCATAGTAAAACTGGGCCCTATCGGTATTCGACCCGTCCTTGTCCATAAAAACAATGCCGGAGCTTGCTTCCGCGGTGTCTATGTTCCCAAAAAAATACCTGTCGCTTGACTCGGCGTAGTTTGTATACCTTTCATATGTGTACACTGGGTTTGTCGCAATGGCAAAAGCCGCGTCGCCGAACTTCTGGAACCCGAGGACTTCCGCCATATACTGGTACATGCCGTTTTCGATTTCCCCGGCAAAATAATGTTCCCAAAATTCAATTTCAGTCAAATTATCAAAAATTTCTAAAAACTTCGCGCTTACTTTCGTTATTTTTTCGTCAAGCTCATCATAAGCCGTTTTAACGGCTTTGGAAGTAGCGGCTTTTGTTTCGTCGTCCTCGTCTATTGCGTTATTAAGCTGGACAATCCCGCGGGCTATTAAGCTCGCCGCGGGGAACATCTCAGTCAAATCAATAGCCGCGAAGCCGTCGTAGATGTAATGCCTGGTTACTCCGTTATCAGTAATAATATATAGTTTATTTTTAAATAATGGGGTAGGAAGTGTTTGCCCGTACTCTATTGACACACCGTATTGGTTTTCACCCATAAATAATTCCTCAGTGTCATCAATAAAATATAAGCCAGTTTCATCATATTGCCCAAGTGCAATATAGTCAGCTTTTCTCGCGAAACGTTTAAAATTTATCCTTCCTTTTTTTGTACCATTATTTTGAATGTCCGGCATATTTTTCACTCTTCCATCAAAAAAGGTTATTTAAATTTTGGCGTTATCGCGTTAAGAATAATGTTGATAATATCCCCGAGCGTTTCTGCCTGCGGCAATTGCGGGATGTTAATCCCTATTTCGTCGGGGTCGAGTTCAAGCCTTTGCGTGATATCGATGGAATCCACGTTAATGCTCTTGACCTCTATGCGCATTTCAACGGAATAGCCGGGGAACTGCTCATGAGAAGGGATAGAGAACAATTCGCCTTCCGGGTCGCGTTCTATGTAGGCAAAGCATACTTCACCCAATTCCGGGTGGATGGCATGAAGCGCCACTTCTGTCACAGGGGTCCTTTCCTCCAAAGTCTTGTTGTCAAACACCCCGGCGATATATGTAGTGAATTCATCGACTTTGCGCCTGATAGGCATAGTCGTGGAAAGGAACTCGTTTTGCACGCCGGTTATTTCTCGGAGATCGGTCCCTTCCGGATATTCACCGTTGCCTACCGCCATACGGTTAAAATTAATTATTTCGCCGGCGAGGTTATCGTTCCTTAAAACATCGCCAATGCGGGTAATTACGGCTTCTTTAAAAGGTCCCATAATATTTATATACCACCTAACGTTATATTTTCTGATGCTTCAAAATTGATTTTCTGTTTAGGCTTAAGGAGTTTATTGATAATATTTTCTACGGTCCCTGTTAAATCCACATGCCCCGCCTTTATCTTTTCCTGCGTTTTGAGCGATACATTTTGATTAGAAACCATAACCAGGTTGACAATGCAGTCCGCAATGAATTCCAATATTGATATACTGCCGATGGTTAGAGTTTCTTGCGCATGAAAGTCTATTTTATGTTTAGCCTTTAAAAACAGCCGTATTATATTTTCTGTTTCGGTTTCTTCCAGGTCTATCCTGCCTACGGTAATTATTTCGTGCGTACCCCAGCGGACCCTGTGCCTTGCTTTTAGTAAGAGGCGGAGGATTTCGGATACCTGATCGCGAAGCTCAAGGCCCCCGATGGTTATAATTTCATGCGTGTTAAACCGGATTAAGTGCCTTGCCTTTAACAGCAGCCGGATTATTTCGGATACATCATCCCGAAGCTCAAGGCTGCCGATTGTTATTATTTCGTGCGTATTCAGGCGGATTAAATGCCGCGCTTTTAACAACAGCCTAATAATTTCGGATATGTCGTCGCGCAGTTCCAAGCTGCCGATTGAAATGATTTCAGTTAAGCCGAATTTAACCAGGTGCCTCGCCTTTAATAGCAGGCGTATAATTTCATCGGACATTTCTTCGCGCAGTTCCAAGCTGCCGATTGTAATTATTTCGTGTGTTTTAAAGCGCACCAAATGCCTTGCCTTTAACAATATGCGTAAAATTTCATCGGCTATTTCTTCGCGAAGCTCTATGGCCCCCAAAGTAATTATTTCATGGGCCTTAAAACGTACCTGATGCCTTGCCTTCAACAATAGCCGGATTATCTCCGTTATCTGATCGCGCAGGTCCAGGCTGCCTATCGTAAGGATTTCCGTCAAACCAAATTTAACCAAATGCCTGGCCTTTAAAAGCAGCCGGATAATGTCGTCCGCAATTTCATCCCTTAGCTCGATGCTACCAATTAAAATGGTTTCTTTTAAATTAAAAGTGACCATTTGCCTCGGGCGCATTAAAAGCCTTATGATCTCATCTATAAAGGACGCTTCCTTGGTTATAAGAATTGATATACTGCCTTCCCGCTCAGGCTTCTTATTATCTATCCAAATGACCAGCCAGAAATCTTCATGGTTAATGATTTTAAAATTAATATGCTCAAGCGATCTGGACAGGTCATATAAAACATTGTCCTTGCTCCTTGGGCGCAGCAGCTCCCAGTCTATTTCAAATATCCTGAAAGCCCGGTCTTCCGGTATAAAGCCGGAAAAATTGCGGTTAGTCGTATACAGGACATCCTGGGGGTTCAACATTTCAAATAAAACATCATTTAAACCGGAATTGTTATTGCTTTCGGTATTGCCCCAGTGGAACCTTACGCTGCCGTCCTCGTTTATTATCGTAAAAACAATATTCTCATAGTCGTCGGGGAGGTAGACGTTGCCGAATATATCCCGCGGCTTGTAATTTCTGAGCGCGCCGGCTTCCAAGATCAACCCATGGCCAGGACGATTGCCCTTATTGTTTTCAAGCGTGACCGGTATTTTGAACGTCCCTGAATACATCGATATAGATATTTCCGTAGAGACCATCAGGTTGTCAAAATCAACGTACGCTTCATAATACGGGTCGTTGAATTCATTTTTAATATTCCGGACGCTCCATTTAAAACCGTCGTGCCCTTCGTAGGGGTTTCCAAACAGCCGGCTTTTTAATGTAAATATATTTGATAGGCCGGATAAAAATAGTTTTGGGCTTTCAGGCCTATTTACATAGCCGGAAATATTCTCGGTTGTTTTAAAAACCATCTTTTCCGTAGTGAACCCATGGACTGTATCGGAACCGTCTATCTTCGTAAAGAACAGCGGCTTTAAATAGTTTTGGTCAAGCCTTTTGTTCCCCGTGGTTTTAAATAAAACATCGGTAATAAAATAGGCCCGGTCATTTTCCACCGTCTCGCCAAATTGGACAAGGTATAGGAACCGCATAAGGGAATCAGCGTATATTGTTTCACCGGTGCGGCTGTAATTTGACGATTCGGGGAACTTTATCATTACAATATCTGAGCTTACCTCTAAATTGAAACACCTGTCGTACCGCTCATTAAGCGGCATAATGTTATGGCTGCTATATATCTCCGACCTTATCTGTCCGGCCGGCATGACCTTTTCCATATAACCGCCCGTTATGCGCAGCGGCTCGTCATATATTCTTATTTCCCCGCTAAACGACAGCTTCCTGAATACCCTGCCGTAGAGCGGCCTGCTTATTGCGGCGTTGCTGGTTATGACAAACGACGTGAGGCTTATCTGGTTAAATTCCATCCTGTCATAAAAGTTCAAATTAATGTCGTCAGGGTTGCCGTTTAAAGCCGCCGCCACGCTCCTTTCGATAGGGCCTTCCGACAAGTCTATTAACTGGAACAGGGGCATGTCGGGGTTCAACCGGAAAGTTATAGGCGCTTCCACGACCGGCCTCTCACGTTTGATGATGTTGCTGCTCATATAAGTAGAAAAAAGGCCGCGGAGCCTTAGCGTAGTCGTTATAAAATCCTCTTTCATGACGATATGGCTAAAAGACGCCGACACTTCGCTTACCATTGCGGCGCAAAGCCCAATGGCATATTCATTTGACATCAAGGAGAACCGTACATTTTGCATATTGTCCCTAAGCAGGGGGATTGAATTTAAAAATACCGTTATATTTAAATCGTTCCTGGATGCCTGGTACCTGTAGGGCGTGTATGAATGGGCGGCGGATACGGTTTGAAAGGCGCATAGCGAAATTATCAGCCTGAATGAAGACGGGCGGGTATCCCTTTGCCAATAATTTATTGGGCGCTCATAGACCCAATATATTGTTTTGCGGTAAAACTGGTCCGGCTCCCTGTTAGTTAGAAAACATTTTTCGTTTGTAAAGAACGTGTTTTTATCAAAGCTGTTAAAAGGCTCCGGCATTAGATCTATAAGGCCTTTTAGGTTAAGCCAGTTTTCACTCAGCCTGACTTCCGTAGCGTTATTTATAAGGATGTTTGAAGAATTTATGAAACCGTCCCAAAGGGTTAAGTCCACGCCACCTGTCGTTATCACGGCCCCTTCCACAAGGTCCCCGGTATAGGCGTCGCGCACTTCTATGACGCGGCCGTTGAATACGCTTTCGGTCAGGAACAGCATCGTATCGGTCATATAATCCGAACCTAAGCCTGTTTTTTGCTCATTGGAGACATTGCTTACATACAGCGTAACCTTGGGGGAATAACGGTTAAGTATCGCGCTGCCCTTGCGGATTTTAAACCCCCTGAGCGCGGCCCAGGCTGGGTCTATGGAGACTAATATTGAATCGGCGTACGCCTGAGGTATGACAATTTTGCCCGTCGAGCCGTATGTAAGGAGCCTTTGGGCTTTTTTGTTCTGCGTTTGAAGCCCTGTTTCGGAATCCCGTATAGTAAAGAAATTATTGTTTGTAACATCCTGCTCGATTGTTTTAAAATTGACGACGCTGTTAAGCACAAGGGAGTTGTCAAAGACATGCCGTACCTCTATTTCAAAAAAATCCGGCAATAAGGCTTCGGTTGCCGTAGAAGCAAGGTTTTGGCTTACGCCCTCCAGATCCCGGTATTCCGAATAGTGCGCGTCATACCAAAGCGCCGTCATGAGCGCCTCTTTGCGCACCGTCCCCCACCATCCCGTAAGGGCCTCATCCTCTATATAATTTGGCGCCTTTGCCAATTCAAACGAATTTGGATTTGCGCCATACATATTCAAGGCGCGGTATTTTGGCGGGAGGTATAAATTCTCGTACCCTTCGCGGATTAACATGTCCGCTAAATAAATATCATTTGAACTTAAAGCGGTCAGCTCGCTGTCAATCACCCTATGCTCTTTTTTTGCGCCATTTATTGAAAACAAATAAGTAAGCGGGGTGGTTGTCCTGATCACAAAAGATATATATGTCAGGTTGTTTAAATTCGTATGTATAAACGGGCTCCCTTTTTCATTGAAGACCCTTATTTCCTTGTCCCTGATAAAGCCGCCTTGTTCGTCGGCAAAACTTATGTTTTTGACCATAAGCCATTCTGTGGGGACTAAGGGTATAAAAAAATTCCCTTCATGAAAATCAATGCAGTTAATTAAAAAAGTATCGCTGCCTTTTACAATGGCGGTTTCATATTTAAACAGGGCCTTCCAATTTTCGGACACCCGGATAAATTCAAACGTATTGAATGTCTCTTCCGTCATTTCCCTTATAAAATCGTCAGTATTGGTAACATACTTCCGCAGGGACGTGTATACGTCTATGTCAACGGAGAACGGGAACACGCCGAACCCTTTCAGCACGAGGCCTAAAATATAGCCGCGGCCATAAAATGAGTTCGTCAAAGGGTTGACCATGCTGTGCATACGGCCGTCATACAAATAGACTTTTGAGTCCTTATACATTGCGTTTATGTAAAAATAGGCCTTTACATGGTGCGGGTATAATATTTTATATTCGTCTTTGACGTTGAATTCTTTGCCATGTATCAGCCTCGCTATTATGACATCGGAATTGTCTATGTCGTCCTGTAGCCTAAAATAGGCGTACCACTCATTTTTGGCGGGGTCGCTTGCCGATATTGTAACGGTGTTTATATATTTAGTTTCCAGTTGATCGATATCAAGGTTTTTTATGCTCTGGACATACTCCGGATAAGCATCCGGACGATTGTCCGGATGATCATCCGGGGGCTTTAATTTGAAGCGGCCGGAAGACCCGTTTTCACGGACAACCTTGTCAATCCGTACCTCTATTGCCGAAGGGTCGATGGCGGGGGATCTAAAAACAAACGTCTTGTATGTGTCGCGCATTTGGATAAAGAAGTCAAACAACAAAACAGGCGGAAGGCTGCCGGGGATGCTGTTGACCCATATTATTTCGAACTTGTTTTTCTTAATGGCGTCCGTAATATCAGACAGCCCGTTTGTCCAATCGTATGTCTGCGATATTTCAGAATTGATGGAATTTTTCAGATGGACATAAAAATTATCCATGCCCCAGTCCGCGGCGGGTATGGGCTGGTTATTATAAAAAAGGCCCCCTATCCTGACCGCTTCAATATTGGACTCGCTGCTTATATAAAAGGAACCGTCTATGCTTTCAATAGTCCGGAAGGGGATTGTTTTTGGGATCCATGCGCCGTTTATTAAAAACTCAAGCGTAAGCGCAAAATTATTTTTAAGGTAGTTATTATATTTGGGGTTATCGTATGACAAATTAAACGAAGCCCCTATCGCATGAACGTTCATCGTCAGATAAGCCCCCCTTCGACGGTTTTCTCGATGCCGTCTATAATAACGGAAAACCTAAGCAGCCTGGACGTGTCCATGCCCGGGCAATACAGCCTCAGCCTGCCATCCATAAACTGCCTTATCGTAAGCCTTTCGGTATTCGGGATTACCATGCCCATTATGATTTCCGTGTCTGATGTCTGGTTCAGCATAAATTCATGTTTGCCCTGCTTAAACAATGACAGGACGCCATAAAACGGCACGTCGTTCCTAAAATCGTATTTAACGTTGAATGTGGGCCGTATCAGATCTATATAATTCTCGTCGTTGTCTTGCAGCGTCCGCAGGACGTTCTGGCGGGAGAGTTCGTACACGGTTTGGGACGTAAGCGCAAGAGGGGCGCTAAAAGTGCCGTTGTCGCCCTGGTTATAGTAAAACATTGGCGTTATTACATTGAATGCTAAATCGTCCCCTGTAGTTATTTCTGTCTGGATATCGTAGTAGAATTCCGTGCCCCGCTGTTTTTCGCCTATTAAGTCAAGCCGGAAAAAGTTGTATGGATAAATCGGCTCATCCAAGACGCGCCTGGACATTAAAACTAGATTTGTTTTAATTGCCGGGAACTCCCGGTTCCATATTTGGGCGAATACATTGAAGTCAAATTTATTTGTTTTTGTTTTATCAATATCGGGTATTACAAAATCATTTTTAAACCTGCATAGGGTTTTAGGCTTTATAAAATACAACGAAATAGTATTTGATTTGAATTTTTCGCCTAACGGGCGTGACACGCGTATGAAGAACTCATGCTGCGTCTCAAACGCCAGGTTGCGCGCAATATAAAAATCCCTATAGGCCACTGATTGATAGATGGGGCTATTGTTATGTACAAGGCTAAATGAGAACGCTTTGTCGGGATCCCCTATAAGCCCCCATTGGAACAGGGCGTTATTTTCGCACTGCGTAGAAAACAGCGTCAATGGGTTTTGCAAATCCCGCTTAAAATTGACGATGGCATTTACAAAAACATGCCTGCGGTATTTTAAGAAATCCATGCGCAGATCTATAGGGGGGATAGCCGTCACTGTTATGTCGCGGGTAAAGAAGCCGTCCTCGTCTTTGCCCAAGTCAAACAGGCATATGACGCGGCTGTTGTTTTCCTGACCTAAAAATATGCCGGCAGTATACGAATAGCCATTTTCGCCAAAGAAAAATATATCGCCTGTCTGAGGGTAGCTCCCTTCTTCCACGTCCATCAGATAAATATCGTCATAATATAATTCGTTGATAGCCATGCGCGGCAAAGGTATGCCGGAATTATTGAATATATAGTAAACAAGCCCCTGCCTGTCGAAGGCATGGGGGCCTGATAAGCCTGCATAAAAGCCTTTTCCCATACAGCTAAAGGCTGTTTTGTTAATCTCTTGCAGGATGTCCATTCGCATCACCCGTCTGTTCAGTTAGGAAAACGACCCTTTCTATTTCTTCAATAGCCTTATGGTTATGCGCTTTAAACCCCTCTGCGCTGCCGTCATACAAGGAGGGCAGGAAGCAGTTCGCTTTTGGCTGCCTATACGTCTGATCCATAATAAATTTTTCGTATGTGTTAGTGCGTATGCCGCGGGCAAAATTAACCAAGTTCCTTTTAGCCGTTTTATTTTTATTGTAATAATACTGCTTTACAAAATAGTCCTCTTTGTCGTTTAAATCGTGTACCGTTATGCTATTGACATAGCTTACCGACACGCCGGCAATGTTTTCAAGCAGCGGCAGCAATACAAGGCGCTTTTTGCCGTCCATATAGATGTCCGGGTATTCCACCGAACCGTTGGGGTAGACAATGGTGATTGTATCGACAAAAACGTTTTTGCTCTTGACAGTAAAAGGCTTAAGCGTATTGTGCCACCTGATATAGGACCTTTGGTTTATTTCCCTTGACACCGCGTTTACCAGCCCGGAGAAGTCATTCCCGGGGAGGTGCAGGAACACGTCTTTAATCCTTTCGCGGTAAGAGTGGTTCGGTTCGAACGGAAGGCGCCTCAGGCTCACCATATCGCCAAGATCATCGAACATATTCCATACTGGCACGCGGGCCTGTTTTAATTTATAGGCCAGGCCGGAGGCATATAATGTCAAGCCCTCATATTCCCTGGACGTATATAGAATATTTTCGTTGTTATCGATCAAATATGGGTCTTGCTTTTTGATAACGTTTAAAACCTTGTCGGTGCAGGACAGGAAAAAATCATCCATGGTCACGCATTCGTTCAACATGGCGTCATCGGATAAAACTTTAACAACGTCAAATTCCTGAATCGCCGGTATATGCGATTTATATATGTAAGAGATATAATTTACGTCTGACTGGCCGATTAGCGCCTGATTAAAAATATACCGGGTAAGCTTTTCGCAAACATCGAATTCTTTCCCATAAATATCAAACAAATCAAAAATGACGGTATTGTACGGGTTATCCCTTATATCGCTCCAAAAAATGAACGCTTCGGATAAAATTTTGGTATATTTGGCTACTTCCCTCATATTAATGGCCTCATTCAATTATGATAGAATTTTCACGCTCGTCTTCTATGAACCGTTGGTTCCACCCGGCGGAAAAGAAAGTGTCTTTTATTTCCCGGCCATTTATTTTTAATTCCAAAATAACAAGGTCTTTTAAATATGCTTGCAGGTTCGCGTTATCGGCCTTCATCATGCGCAGCATGGCGCCTTTGTCAAACGGCGCGCCGGAGCGCAGGGACGCCAGGTAATTTACCGCGCCTGAATATACAAGCGAGTTAAGCGCGGTATTGTCAAGGAAGAACTCGCCCGCCCTGCTGTAGAATACCGGCTTTATCAATATGGATACGCGCAGGAGGACAGGGTTGATAACTTGGAACCTTACGCCGTAGGAAACTACGTTGTTTATCTCATCGGCTATAGCTTCCAAATCATCGGCGCTTACCAGGGGCACGCTTGTATATGGGATAACGGTAAATGAATTGGCGCCGTATGAATGATGTTTAAAATCCATGTCGGTAATATGGGGCAGCTTTGCGCTCCAAAATATAGACATGACGTTTGCTTTTTCTAAGATTGTTGTATAATTTCTTATCTTTTCTTTATACTCCAAATCGGGAAGCCCATTGCGCCGGCAATTTATAAGGGCGCCTAGCTCGTCTATCTCTTCCCCTTGGGCAGAGGACAAAAATACGGTCTCCTGCCTTTCGTCAACATATTGGTATAAGGCGGCGACCCCTTTGTTCATGATATTGAAGATCAGCCTTGTCACCGACCCCCTCTGGTTTGCCGCCCTATACAGCTTTGTGTCCCGGGTGTTCAAGAAAATGTCTTGTTCAAGCTCTTCCATGTTCTTATTTTTTAGGATCCTCATCTAGGCACCGCCGCCCTAACAGGGGCCGTGTCCCATTTAATAAAGACGCGGCCGGTAATGTTTAATATAACGTCCATCGGGACAATCTCTTCGCCAAGCTGCAATATTACAATAAAAAGGATTTCGTATTTAGACTGGTTTATGGCTTTGATAAAAATTTCATCAGGCGTAAACTGCCCATGCAATAACAGGCCCGCATAAATAAGCTCCAGGCCCCTTTGTTTTGCGTACCCTATATGCGTGCCATATAGCTGTTCCAAGTCCGCCCCTATATAGTCATAAAACCAGTTTTTAGATATGGACTTAATTACGTTCCTGGCTTGCTGTTTTTTTAATTCGCTGCCTGAAACCAGCTTTAAATTTCTGTTATGGTCAAGATCAAGATCGCCTTTATCCGTAAGCAGCAGATCAAAACTAATATCGCTTGTTTCTAAGAACTCTTCATCGGTTATATTTAGCATTTTTATCACCCCAAAAATTCGAAGTGCATCGGATCCTGATAGCTGTTCCCCCAGTTAAACCCGAATTGTGAGAATACTTTTTGGTAAAGTATGTAGACCGGCTCCCCGGGCTTTGCGGTCCTACCCTGCGCTCCGTCAAAGGAAGGGTTGATGTCTATAGCCGTGCCCCAGGAATGGTTGCTGATCCCTTTGGCAAAATTATGGTTGATATGCCGCGGGTAAAACGTGCCGGCGTCCATCTGCTTAACAAGGGCAAGCAACTCCGTATCATTGGCTATCCGGTTTAATACGGATTTCCATTGGTTTGCTATTAGTTTGTTTACCCGCAGGGTATTTGTAAATTTCTGCAACTGTTTAGGCACTTCTATACGGACAATATTAATTTCTACCCATGCGGGATCTACTTCTATCTGGCCTTTTGTGTTTAAGAGGTCACGGTAATAAAAAGATCCGAATTTCCCGTTGTTATGTTTTTTATTATATTTGGGGCTGCTTGGCTTGTTTAATTGCGGAAGGTCATTTTTAATTTCTATGACTTGCCCGCTTTCGACCATTTCTTCATGGATACTTTCTACGTTTTTAATTTCGTATATGGACATGAAGGTATCGTATTGGCTTGTCTCAGTATCCCAGCCGCCTGAATTATGCGACACATAGCCGCTTACTTCAGCAGATATGGGGGCGTCTATATTAATCTGCGTATCATATGAGCCCCCGTCCCCGGTAGGTATGGATATTGGGACCGTCTGCCGCGCAAACCCGGTTACATTTAAATAAAGCCGGTTGTCAGTACCGGCAAGGGCTTTCATGATTTCCTGCTTAATAAGCCAAACCAGGTCGCTGCCATTCCATAAGATCCTGCGCGCCTCTATTTCAAGGTCCCCGCGGTAGCTGCGCAGGAGGATGCTTTTGTTGTCTGACATGGCGGTAAAGTTTTCATTTTTGGATCGGATATTTATAAAGTCTTCGCCGATTATTTTTATGCAGCCTTTAGACATGACATAAAATATATTCCCGGCAAGGCTCCTGATTTTTCCGGATATAGTGGTTATAAAGCTGTTTACTGGGTTTATCCTTATGCCCTCGTTCATATATGAAAATAAATCTATGCTCCCGTCGTCTTTTATTTTGACCACGGAATTATTTTTAGGATGGATAAGCCCTACCTCAGCCGTATCAAAAAACGGTATAAAGTCCGACTCTTTATCTATATCGACCGGGTCCTGTATCGGCTGCCTTTTGCCTATTACTTTATTGAATATTTTTACCAGGAAGTTAAAAATCCCGCCGGCCTCCTCCAAGGGCGGCTTGTCCTCATACATCCTGCCGTCGTAATCGTCATACATTTTATCGTCAGTATTAGGGAGGTAGGAGCCTTGCGTCTCATGCTTCTGTTTATTTTCCCTGGTATTTTGGTAGAAATTATTTTCAATAAAACAGATAATATATGGCCGCGAATAATTATTGTTTATAAAGCCCAACAATACCTGATCGCCGCGGAACGGCCCAGAGCTGCTTACGCCATTTAAGCTGCTTGGCATATCGACATTTTCAAAGACAGTGATTTCTTGCGTATACGGGTTCTCGGCCCTTACAACAATCCGGTTAGTTTTTTTGTCATAGAATTCCACATAACCAGCCGTTAAGAGCGGCTGGTTCGTGTTAGGCATAACGATTTCTTTTTTAATTTTATCCGCTAATTCGCCAGGCATATCTTTATCACTCTTTTTTTTGATTGCTGATTATGCGTATTGCGTTATAACAAAATTAGGCTTGACGCCGGGCATGGTATCAAATATCTTTTTAATCTGCGGCGCCTGCTTGTACGCCCATCCCACGTCCGTGGCGTACTGGTTCGTAGCCGGGCTCATGGGGTTCCAGCGCATTTTGTAGATAGTGTTTTGGCCGGCGCCTTTATTGATATAATTTTCGGATATCCATTTGGCCCCGCCTTCAATGGCTTTGTCAACGCTTGTCCAGCCTTGGCTTGCCGCAAACTTGGATCCGAGGCCTTCGGGGTCGCTGTCTTTAGCGCCAATCCCATACATGTTATATACGGTGACGCCATTTACTTTAATGCCCGTGGCGAGCGGGCTTGTCCCGTTGCCCGTCTCCAAGGACGCGTGCGCGGCCAGGTAGGCTTCGCATATGTTGTATTTTTTAGCCGCGTTTAAAAAGATAATTTCTTTCCCTGATAATTTGCCCCTCCCCGATAAAAATGTTTTCATTTCATTTTCGCTTACCCCGACGCTTGTGCGCAGATCGGCAAACTGGTACTTTTGTATAGGGTCGGAAGCGAACCTTTCCGGGCGCAAATACTCTTCTATCTCGGCGCGGGACGCATAGGAGTTAAAGTCGTTGAACCTAACCGCCCTCGCTTTGGACTGCTGATCCAATGCCTGGGCCAGTGTCACTTGCACCCTCTCTATGCGTTCGTTGGCCGATGTCAATGAAACCCCGCCCTGGCCGCGGTTAGACCACCATGCGTTAGGGCCGGTATCCTCTTCCGGCAGCTCGGGCTCCGAGGACGGCCGGACAATGTCCGGGACGGCAGCAGGGACCACTTGCAGCGCGCTGCCGCCGACCACCGTATAAGGCATTTCAGCAATTATTTCCGGCACAATGGTGGCCGTACGCGTTGGGGGCTTTGGTTCGAGCCAGCTCCAGACGGATTTTTCGGCTATCTCTAAAATATTGTTTGAAGTTATTATGGAGCGGTCCAGTATTTCCCGTTCCGTAATATATTTGTTGACCCCAAGGTAATAACAAACCGCTTTTTTTAGTTTCCTGTATGTATCGTCCGAGGCGACGGTCTCATAGACAGCTTGGGTGGCCTTGGTTATAAGCACCCCGGCAGTGCCAATCAACTGCCCTGCCGCAACACAGTCTTCCGGCCTTATCTCGACGGTAAGCATGTTTATATAAAAAGAAAAAAACATCATATTTTTATCGGTGTCAAAATGCTGCAATATAATAAAGTTTTTAAGCCATTGGGCATTCGCGGGCGGCTCTTCCTCCAAAGCCTGGAACAATTCCAGGAACCTTTCCATTGAATAACCCAAGTTAGCCAAATCGTTAAATTCTGAAAAATTATGCTCAATCAATTCAGAGTCATTGACCATGTTGGCCGCCCTGAAGCTTCCGCCGGTACAGACGCATTCCCCGGCCATCATGGCGTACACCGGATCGCCCAGCCTGCCCTGCCCGTCTTCGTTGTCAGACTCATAGTGGTTGACTACGAACCTTGAATGGCCGGCCATGGAATATATCGCGTAATCGGCCAGCTTATACTCTCCTCCCGGCGTATTCAGCACCATTATCCTTTTACCGTCTACAAGCCTTAATTCTTCTTGCGCCATAGCCGTTGGGTCAACTTCTTTTACGTTTATGTAATGTTCGCTTTCCCTCATGACGGTAAATATTTTTTTATAAATAAATGAGTTATAGTTTGCGTAAAATTTATCTATCGCGCCGCGGTTTTTTAATTGGTATTCAACCGCCTTTTTATATGTTTCGGGGAGATAGTTCTTAATAGCCTCGTACCGCACGTTTTTTACTTTTGAGGCGGCTCCTTCGTCTTCTTTCAGCGGCTGCAACATCAATCGCTTCTGGCCGCTGACCCCGGCTACATAGTCTTTCCCGCGCAATGTAAGCGGGATTATTTTTATCGCGTTGCGGTCCATCAGGTAGTCAATTACGCCGTCAAGCAACAGGTCCAGCGCTATCCCCACCGCAAACAGGACTATGCCGGCAACAAGGCCTATGCCTGTGCCGGCGAAGATCCCGCCGCCGGACTTTATCGTATTTAAAGCCCCTTTTAGGGATTTTGCCGTCTTAAATACTTTAATCGCCTGCACAACATTCGTGCCGGCGTTTTTTACATTGCCCCAAAGCTTGGCCCACCTGCCAAATTTAATAGACACGAAGATGCTTTTGCTTACGATAAACGCATTATACCCAGTTATAGCCATTTGGCTTGCGTCCCTGATTAAGTGGTTATACTTGACAATAAATTTATCGTAATAATCGTTTAGCGAATCCAACGCGCCGGCGTACTCGACATTTGTCTTGAAACTTTCCAAAGCGGAAAACGCCCCGGCTATTTTCAATAAATTAGCATAAACCGTGCTTTTGCCTGTTTCGTTTATCGCCTGGAAGGTGCATAAGTCAACATATATGGAAGTCGCAAAGCCTTGTATGTTCAAGGTATGTATGACTTGCCTTACCTCAGCGAGACCTATCACATCGGCAAAATTGTCCACGATATAAATTACGTCGTGCGGTTTTATTTCCGCCGCGCCTAAAACTATGATGGGGTTTTGGTACATCATGGAAAGGGAATTCTGTAAATAGCGGGTTGACATCTGCCTTATATTGTCTTCGGTAGGCGTCTGCCCGGTCAGCGCACCGCCTACATAGCGCACGCCGTCCTCTATGACGCCCGACACAAGCGGGATGTTGGTATATACGCTGCTGTCTATGTTCCTTGTTTTTTGGAGGGACGGGTTTATGGTATTGTCCGCATACACAACGGACCCCATCTTAACGGTGCTTCCCTGTACATAGGAGCATATGCAAGCCGTAGCTTTTATCGCGTCCGCCGACGCCACTATCTGGTTGTCAATAATGCTTGTGCCCGAGGTCAATATATGGAACTGCGAAAAAGGCTTTACATGTTCAAAGACATGCATGTTGGAATTATTGTTTTTGTATGTTTTCCCTATTTGCGGCTCACGGTCGGTAAAAAATAATTTTTCCGGCGCCGTGCCAAACTGGAAATACAAATCCTGATCTAAAATATCAGGCGTAACCTTCCCCAGTGAGTGCTTATATTTAACATTCCAAAACGGCGAACCGAAAAATATCCTTGACTCGAAATGATGGTAGTGCGGGTAGCAAATAAAATCAGGGATTACGGAAGTCGTTTCCTGGAATACGTCCCAAGGCGTTTTATTGTTCAAATAAACGCATAAGTTTTTGTCGGCGCCGTCTTTATTTATCATGAAAAATTGTATTATATCCGCAGGGGGGAATATCGCGCTCAGCCATTGGTTTGAATTTTGGCTGTCCGGAAGCTCGAAGCCGAATATCTCGTTGCTGTTGCGCCAATTTTCGCTTAATGATTTTACTTCCCCGTTATTCGCGTGATATATGTTTTTGATAACGTCATATTCTTTATACCATTCCATTTGGGCAAATATCAGGTTCCGGTTCATTACATCCTGATCGCTGTCGCGTTGGCGGTCTGTCCTCGTCGCCTTTGTGACGCCTGACGCTATCCCGAAATGCTCAATGCCGAACTTGCTGTTCTCGCCCCAGGCAGATTCTATTAAATTCGACCACTTATTAGATATTGCCGTCATAACATGGCCGATGACGTTGGCAGGCTCCCTGCCATATTTAAAGGTGCCTGTATGGGCGTCTTCTTTGTCTTCCGTAAAAATATTGTTTATCAGTTCCATACCGTCTGACTGGCAAACAATCTGCATGACAATGTCGGTATTTATTTGAGTTATATAGCCGTTGAAAACAGTAGGCAGGAGCGCGGCGTTATTCCCGTACCCTATCCTTATATGTACCCTTACCCCATCCTCAAGCTTTACGGATTCTAACAGGACCATGTGGTTCTCAAGCATCTTGCGGTCAAGGTTAGGGCTGCCGAAATCGAACTTTTTATAATAGTCGGGGTTGACTAATTGATCTTTCCAGTTGGTATTGTATAAATTATTGAATGTGTTCGATAAAAGTATGGTTGCCGTATGGTTAGGGTATTCGCGGCTTTGATGCACCTCAATTTCAAGCGCGGACGTAGTGATATAGTAGTTGCCCCACATCTTTCTGCCGTCCAGCCAGCTAGGCCCTTCGTCAATAAATGAAATCAGGTATGTAGGGAAGGCCCTGTTCAGTTTGCCGCGCTTGCCGTATTTAATCATGTCGTGGCACATGCGCTCCGCTACAAATTGGAACACGGGCAGCGGCCTTTCGGTGCTTGTTAAATACTCGCTGGGGCTTTGTATGATGCAGTCGGCGCCAAGGGCCTTTAAAAACAACGGGCTGACCGTTTGCTTCCTTTTTTCTTTTTCATATCTTATATTTAAATCTTTTTCCGGGAACTTAAATAATTGCAATACGCTTTCCGCTTCGGGGAGCTTTTCAAAGCCTGACGTATCCAGGATGCTGTAGCCGATATAGAAATCAGGGTCAACATAACACGCGCCATTTGCCGCCCTTGTCTCCCGCAGCCCGCCATATATTTTATTCGCGGCCCTGAACGCGTTTATTGCCTTTAACACCTTATCGAAAGTTTTATACGACGGAAGCTCCAGGTCCTGATATAAATTAACGTTCAATAATTTCTGTTCCGCATAACAGTCCTGCCTTGCTTTAGTCTGTATGCCCATATAAGTTTTCCAGATTACCTGCTCCGACGTGTCAGGGTTTAATACGTCCTGATCGCCGTCTTTTACCGTAAAGGGGTTAAAGGCGTACAGGCCTTCCTTAAACCTTTGGGTAGGCTCGTAGCTTATCAATTTCATGGCTATTGTATAGACATTAGGGAAATCAGGGACAGTGTCGATATTGATTGTCTCTATGAAAACGTAGTTGACGCCGAATAGCTGGAATATGTCATTGACAATTTTACAGAAGCCTACAAAATACTGCGCCTTGTATTTTTTGGCGTTGTCGTCTATTATCTGCTTTATTATTGTGATCGCGGACGCCACCGCCTGGTTCGTGGTAACGGCATTTAAATTAAACACTATGTCCCCGGCCCCTATGAACTGGGATGTCGGCATGTTATAGTTGCTCATCTGTATATCCGGGATAATATTCATCAGGGACACGGCAATATATTGTATCTGCATGTCAATTGCCGGGAGTACCCCTTCTTTTATATTGTCCTCTTCGTCGTTAAACAGCGTTAAAATATCCTCGTAATAGTCATGGAGGCTGCTTGGCTTTATGCCGCTTTCCAAAAGCCGGTCGATAATTTCACTGTTTAAAATTTGAATGGATATTTCTTTGCCGATAGTGTCCGAATGAATATTTTTCTTTACCGGCTCAAAATAAACAATGCTGTCGCGTTCCGGGCTGTCTATTATAAGCTGCTGGTAATACCACCTGAAGACATCCCAATCAAACATATCGTGGAACGAGTAGCTTATATTTTCAATGTAAGGGTCAACGTTAAATTCCCTGAGTACAAGCTCTACCTGTAGGCAATAAGGGAAATCCGGGACAGTGGATACGTTCATTGTGATAAGCGACACATTCCATATCCCATATTCAAGGTTTAAAAGCTCGTTGCGTATAGGCAAAAAAGGCGTCCTTTTAAACTGCGCAAGGAGGCTCCTGAACCCGTCGATATAATATTCCATGTCAGGCTGTCTGGTATTGCCCACTCTATTGGACCACCATGCGTTTCCCGTGGCCGCAAGTGAAAGGGAAAGGGCGGGGTCGCTGAACGGCGATTTTACCCTGTATCCGTTTATATCGTCCAGCCCGTTGAACCATAGCGGTATATGTATCGTCCTTGTCGAGTAGCCGTTGTTCTTTTTAATCGAGTTGGCCTGCCTAAGCCCGATTACGCTTTGTACGTTGGAAGACGTGGTAACGGATATGGAAAGCGGGGGGACTGTAAACTTACAGTCCCCTATGCGCATCTCGTTCATGTCCGGGACCCTGAAAGGCATAGGGACATCATTGTCGTAATCCCTTCGGGAATAGGAAAATTCAGATCCGATGTTATAGAATTTTCTATAAAGGTCGTCAATCTTCGGGGCCTCTATAGGGAAGCCGTCCTTTAAGTTATACCGGACGCCGTTTAGGTAAACGTCCAGCTTAGACTTGTCCCATTCTTTCCTTTCAGCTTCCGCCGCTTGCTTTCGGAGTTTTTCCTTTTCTTTCTCAAGCCTCTTTTGTTCCCTTGCCGTATATGTTTGAAAGCTTTGGCCCGCCATAAGCATTCCTTCTTTAAATTTAAATTTCTTTTTATTATTAATAAATTAAATAATGTTTGAAATTTTATTTGAAATCCACCTGTCGTTAATGGCCGATCTTTGATTGACAAATGTTATGTTGCTGTTCCCGTCCATGCCGGCTTTTTGAAGCACGGTGTCCAGCTTGCTTTGGCTGTCTTCCTGTTTAGGCGAGGTTGCCGAAACGGAAGCGTTGACTTTATTGTTGTTGCGCATATATACAGTTTTGCCAAATGCCCCGCCCATAGGCGTAATATTTGAGGACGATTGTCCTTGCTGCCCGGCAACCAGGCTTTGGCTTTTTGGCTGCTCCTGCGGGCTGTCGGCTATCAGAGGGCCTTTGCCGGTCGAATTTGCCCCTATGATAAAAGCCACTACGCCAATCGCGCCGGCTGCCAGTAATAATGATTTGCTGTCAAATTTGGCGGCAGGCAATGAATCCAGCGTATCCGCCAATTGGCGCTTCTGCATACCCAAGCTGCCGTAAGCCCTGTTCAAAGCGCTTTGCCTTGCCGCCGGCGCGGCAGCTTTAGGGAGCGCCTCAAACTGTTTGGCGATTTCTTCGGCATCGCCCATCCTTAAATTTCTGCCTATCGAATCGATTGAACCAAGGAATGCGCGCTGCCAATCGTCAGCTTGGTCAAAAGCCGTACGCTGCGCGTTCGACAATTTTGCCATGTCGAGGTTGGCGGTTATTATCCTTTTTGAAGCGGCCGCCCGCGCCCCAGCATTTTTAAGGTTTTCGTTAAACTCGGCAAGCATTCCGCCTGTATCGGCATTGTCGTATAGGAGCCCTTTGGCTTTTAATATACCGATGTCGCGGTTAAAATTAACCATTGCTTGCCCGGCCGCGTCCAACGATCTAAAAGCAACGTCGTCAATAGTGTTTAAAGTCAGCCGCCTTGCCGTTTCCGAAACGGTAGGCAGCAGGCCCATGTCCTGTTTTATCAACTGTTCCGCGTCCGCAAGCATTTTAGCTGTATCGCCATATGCAAGTTTCCTGCTCCTTGTCATGGCGTCGTCGAAATACTGGTTCAGAAGGGCCCTGTTACCCGGCGAATAAATATCCTCAAGGGTCCGCATGAAGAATCGGCTTTGATCCGTAAGGCCATCGACTAGGTTTGCTTCTTTCTCGTCTATCTGCCGGAGTATTCTCCTTACTTGCCCAAATGCCTCTTGGCGTTTTGCTTCTGACCCCATATGGAGGTTATTGATGGCGTCCCTGTATGCTTCGCCCCAGTGGGGCCCTATACTTTTGCCGACATGCTTGGTTGAGATAATATTCTGCTCTATGGATTCAAGGGTATCCATGAAACGGAGCTTATTTAAGCCTTCTTCCGTATTGGTCCCGAAAATGCTTATGGCAAGCTCGCGGATGTTATAGTTGGGTATGCTGGCAAGGCCTACGTTTGGCGTCAATGTGCCGTGTACTTGGGTCGCGAGTATTTTTTTGTCGCTCATGTATAAAGCGAACTCGTTTGCCCATTGTGCGTATGTCTGGCCTTCAGACTGCCTCCATTTAGGCAGATCTTTAAGCCAGCCTTCTTCTGTTTCCCTGATAAGGCGTGATACGTCGAAAGCGCTTGCCGTAGGATCTGTCAAACCCATTTTTACTTTGCCTTCAAGCACATCCGCATAGGCGGAAAGGTTGCCCCTTGCTTGCAAGTCTACAAGCGTCCTGAATTGATCCCGCAGATCAGGGCTGCCCTGCTTCTCGAACACTACGCCGAATATGTCCGTTATGTCGCCGTCCACGTCGCCCGCAAACTGCTTCATGGTCATGGCGAGGGAATACATCGTATTGCCCTCTATGCCGCGGTCTAAGAGTATCCTGGACGCCTGCACGGACTTGGCGCCTATGACAGGGCGCCGCGCTGTAATGCCGAACGTGCCGTGCTGTTCCAAAAACCTAAGGTTCTCCTCTACGGCCAAGAAATCTTTTGAGAATCCCATGTCTTCGAATGTTTTGAGGCCTACGAAAGTAAGGTTGGGTATCTCCGCTTGCCCTTGTTTGTTGATCGTCATCCATTTGTTTATCTGATCCGCCAATTTAACATTGGTAGATTCAATCGCTGTTATATCAACACGATTGTGTTCGGCGTTCTTCCTGAGCAAATCAGCTATTTCGGACTGGTCTGTTATCCAGGCTTCGGATCCGGCTATTTTTAAGCGTAAATCAGGCGCTATACCGCGGTATGACATGCGGCCTGACTGCGCAAGGCGTTTGGTCCGCATTATTTCCCTGGCTTTGTCCTTGTCGGCATAGGCAGTTGTAAGCGCCTTCATGTATGAATCGTATGCTGCGCCTACCCGCGATACCTGGGTATCGGGTATTAGGCCTTCCTCGTATAGTTCAAGCTCGCCCAAGAACCTGTTCGCGGCAGTTTCAATTTGTTTTGAGAATACCTCTTCCCCAAGGGTGGCCTTGGATATATTCGGGATATAAACGCGGTCTATATTTTTGCCGCCGTACCTAAAGCCCCGGGATAAAGTAATTTCAGCTAAACCGTCGTCAGTGCCGAAGAGCGAATATTTGAGCATATCAACGGATGAAGTAGGCGGCAATATAGTGGTCCTGGCCGTTTCTACCGATATGTCGCGGAGGTTGCCAAAGTCAATCTCAACGCCTGATTTTACGCCGGTAAACACTTCCTTGTTGGCAAGGAGCGCTTTTTGCAGATTTTGATAGTCTTTTAAAGCATTGTTTTTATTAAGGGTCAGATCTTCTATCTGATCGGATTGAAGGAAATTAAGTATGCCCATGCGGGCTTCGTTCATCCGGCCTATTTCCGCTTTGCTTAATTCTGTGTCCGTTATGATTCCGAATACCTGCTCTTCGCGGGCAGTCCATTTTAGGCCTTTCTCGAAACTCAGGGACTCGATATTGGAACCTTGGTTTATAGACAGCACGGCAACACGGCTGTCGTCCATATAGCTGATAAAATTCCTGGCGCGCCGCATCTCTTCCGCTGACCCGCTTTTTACGGCCTGCGCCATCGCGTCGGACTTTACTTTGTTTATCACGTCTTGCGTGGCCTGGGCAAACTCGGCCGGCCTCTCGGAGAAATAAGTAAAGGCGGACGATTGTCCAGTTCCGGCCCTTTCCATAAGCCTTTGATCGCCTGTAAGGCCCCTGTTGTATATTTCGTCCATTGCGTCGCTGAGTATGGAACGGTATGCCCCGCCTTCGAATGTGGCGGCCTTAAATAAATTGCCCGTTATAATTTCCGACGTGGCTTCATGTTTCCCCAGTTCGCCAAATGACGAATATAAACCGATTTCGATTATGTTCCCATAGGCGTCCCTCGGGGCTAAATGGTATTGGGCTATCCTTTCCTGTATGTGGCTGCGGAGTACGGACGCCATGGATTTTTCGGCGCCGAGCATTGCTTTAATCCCGGCTTCTTCCTTTGTATTTACAATGCTCTCTAAAATTACTCGGCCGTCAGTTACGCCGCCGACTATCAGGCCTTTGCTTCTTTCAAAATCAGAGAGGCTGGAGAACGCGCCTTCTTGGATGTCAACGCCTAAATTGCGGAGCTGTGCTTCCGATAAAATCTTCCCGGTCATTGCTTCGGTAAAATTAGCGCTGCCAATCCTGAACTGCCTTTGTGAATACGGGGTTATTTGAAGCTTGTTCCCTAATATGCCGGTAATCCTTCCTGTAACCCTGTCATTCCGGATTACCATGTCTTCCGCGTCCAGGGATGTTACTATGTCTTCGCCTTTAAATACAGACCGGCCGATTAGGTTGTCTATGTCCTGCTGCGTTAAATTATCAAGCTGCTTTTGCGTAAGCTCTATCGAGATATGCTGGTTCATGCCCAACAGGCGCTGATCCGCAACCCTTTGCGACATTATGCTGGCGCCTTCGTGTACGTTAAATAAGGACACAACGCCGAAGTCTTTGCGCACCTGATCCAGCAACTCCGCGCTTATATTTTTAGCGTCGCTTACGATACCCATTTCTACTATGAGTTTTTTAAGATCGCCTTCCCGGGTTAGGTCGGTAAATATATCAGCGTTTTTCCTAAACGCGTCTTGGATCTCGGTATCGCTGATAGCCATTACCGTTGTCAAAAGCTCGCCAGTGCCGCGCCCCATCAAGGATTTAGTGGCTTCGTCCAGGCCTGACTTTGCGGCAAAATCACTTACGATTTGGCTCAATGCCCTTTGGTTGTCCACTTGTTTTTTCGTCAATAAAAAATCGTTTAAAAATATATTTGACGATTCGCCCTGAACCTGCTCTATATTAGCCCGCAATAGGGGAAGCCTCTGCTGGCCCAAGACCGGGCGTTTCATGGAGTTATACTCGGCAAACGCATAATTGTCCGTAACGGCCGCGGCGGAAGCTATGCCGTCGTCCACATGCTGTTTTTTATTGTGGAACGAAAGGAGCAGTTTGCCATTATCATCCCTGACCATTTTTAACGCGCCCTCATAGCCTTCGCGGATATACCCCTCCGGGCTTATTTCCGCATGGTAGTCCAAAAGCCTTTCAAATAGGCCCTGGCCCTCAAACATGTTGCGGTCAAGGGCGACTTTTATGTTTGGGTTGGAGGCAAGGTTAAGATCCTTCCTCCTTGAAACAGGGTCATAAACCATGGACTTGCGCCAAACCCTCCGAGTAAAGTCTGCGCGCTCCGCCCTTGTCAGCCCGTCCTGCCCTTCCGTAAACAGATCCTCAATCGTCTCTATAAGCCGCCTTGCGTCGCTTGTAAGTCGGTTGGGCTCCTGCCTTTGGATTTCAAATAAATTGTCAATCATCGAGGCAGCCGCCGGCATGAATTTGACCTGATCGGCAAGCTCGTTTAAATGGCCGAACGTCCCCCTGACATACTGGTTGTTTATCATAAATTGCGTGGCGTCAATGCCTGATGTCTGGCTTATAATGGAGTTTGCTATGCGGTTTACCCGATGCGTGGCGGCCAGCCCAAAACCGCTTTCCAATTGGGACACGATATCGTTCTGGATGGCCTTTGCGGCTTCGCCGTTTGCCCTGCGCAGGGCGCTTATCATCTCCATTACCGTATCGACCGGGGCCAGCACCAGCTCCCCGGTGCTAGGTTTCACATATGTGTTAAAGCCTGACCGGTTCTGGCGTATCATATTGCCCCGCTTTACAAACCCGCCGAATGTATCCGTCCGGTTGACAAGGGTAGGCAGCTTATAAGTCAGGACATTGTCGCCGGCCTGGCTGATGTCCTGTGTTATCTGCAAATTGGACAGGGCGTTTTTATATTTGCTGCTTCCTATGGCAAGGAACACGTCGTCAGAATCAATGTCCTTAAAGACGGTAAATGCCGCGCCCTCTTTAAAATCGCGCATTATCCCGGAGCTTCCATATAAGACGCCGCTCAGCTCGTCCAAATGCTTTTGCTGCCACCCTGTTAAATTCTTAATCTCCTCGCCAATTATGCCTAAGCCCAATTGGTTGAAGCTGGGGCGGAACCTTGACTCCATAGGCAATGAGTCCAGCAGGGACGCGCTGGGGGCGTTAGCCACGAAGCTTTGCGCACGGCGGAGCTGCGCGTTAATCTCTTTATACGCGTCCTGCGTAAACATAGATTCACGGAATAATTGGCTGTAGCTATACGTATTTGCCGACAGGCTGTTTAAATTAAAATCCGAGCGCCTGCCAAGCCTGCCGGAAAGCCTGTCTTTATTGGCCATTAATAATTTTGCGAGTTCCGTCTGGTTCTCATAGACAGAAAATTTAATGTTATAGTTAAAGCTCCCTGTCTTTATCACGTCTTGTTTTTCAAGGTTGCTGACTAAATTCATAAAATTGAAATAGTCTTCCTGCTTGGATTTGTTGCTTCGCACCCTTTCGCTGTAGAGTACGCCAAGGCTCCTTTTGGCCGTATCAATATTTGATAGATTAAGGCCGATCACATTCGTTGCGGATCCGCGCCTGCCATGGTCAATAAATATCGTTTCGGCGTCCCACAGATACCCTTCGTTTGCGCCTAGCAACTGGTTCCTCCCAAGGGCGGCGCCGCGCAACACGCTATCGGTCAATTCGTTTGTCTGGACGCCAAGGCGGCTGGCTACCTCCTGTTGCATAAGCCTGTTGGCGTTTACATTGCCGATGAAATTTTGGACATAGGCGTCTTCCTGTCTGCGCAGCATCCTTGTGCGGTACAGGTTCGCTTCATACCCTTTTTGATAATCACTTAAGCCTGAAGGCATATTGGCTTCAAGCTCGTTTGTGGCGTTTAAAATCTTTTTTATATTTTCCGTTTGGATATCATAAGTCTCGCCAAGGATATTCCTTAAGTGATATAAATTCTCAAACTGGGCCATTCTTACGTTGCCGGCCTTATTGCTGCCGACGAGGTTTTTTATCCCTTCTTGTGAAACCGCCCTGTTTTTATATAAGGACGAAAGGTATTCGGACACGCTAATGTCCCTGTTGCTGCTTAATGAAGCCTCCTGGGCGGCCGCACTGGCTTTGCCGTACATTTCGTAATAACGGCGCATTTCGTTAAAGCCGCCGGAATAGCCGGAACCGGGGGTTTGCGTAAACCCTTCGTACAGCCTGCGCGCACGGTCGGCCTGCCGGACGCCTTGCGTGGCCCGGAGCATATCGTCCGACACTTCGTTCCTGATATACATCTGGCCGAATTTTTGCAGCGATTCCCTGCCCAGCTCAGACTCGCCCATCGGGAGGGCCGTCTGGTTTAATGCCCGGTAAATAAAACTCCGGTTGCCGTCCGCGTCTTCGAATATATTTAGGCGCAAAGTTTTGTCGCTGTCGCTGAGCCTGTAATATTCCTTTATTTTTTGTACGTCCACGCCGCGGATGTTTGACGCTATATGATCGAGCGACACGTCTACGGAGTTTACAAGCTTCATGGCGCTGCCGCGGCCTATCGTATAACCCCTGTAAAACTGCGGGTCCGGACGATTGTCCGCATCGACGCCGACGAATGCGTCGAGCAGGCCGGTAGGGACGGCTTTGTCAAAATAATAGGTTCCGCCGACGCGTAAATCGAATGTTTTGTAATTTTGGTTTATGCGTTCTAATGTAGTGTCGGCTAAGCTTGTGCCGAAAAATTTCATCATGTTGCGGTTAATATCCGCTATAGCCGAATGGCGTGCGCCAGCGTCCCGTATGCCTACAAACGAGTCTTGTATGATGTCATTCAAGGCGTCAAGGGTCATTGCGCCATGCCCCTGTATCTTGCCCTGCATGGTAGATATAATGCTCTGGGCATGGTTCGAATCCATATGCCCAAGGCGCACCTGGTTGTTTATGGATTCCCGTGCGACGTTTTGCAGCTCGTTAATATAGCCCGTAAGATCCCCTGACCAGCCGGCGCGGATGAAATCCAGCGTGTCCGGGAGCATCTTTGAATCAAAGAAATTTGTTATGCCGGCATTTTCCAAAAACCTTCTTGCCAACGGCATATCAAAATTACGGACATTATGGCCTGAAATATATGTAGGGCTATGGGGGTCAACGACTTTCCTTAAGAGCTGTTTGACATTTTCAGAATTTTCGTTTTGGATCTCCCCGAGCCAAGCGCTGTTTTTGAGCCCCTGTTCCGCAAGGGTTATCGAAGTCGGGCTGCCGGCTATATTCAATTCGCCGATGCCGTAATACTGGGTACCGTTATAGCTCCTGTTTACAAATACCTTATCGGTGTCGCCGGAAAGCATGACAAGCCTGGACATTACATTCCTTTCAGCAGGGGTAAGGCTGGAGAGGGCCTGTTCCGTATTGGCTAACGTACGCGCTTTGTCTATTATCTTTCTGATTTCATCATATTCGTCCGTTACCCCTATAATTTTCCCGTTGAGATCCCGTTTATATTGTTCGATCCCAAGCGCTATATTAATTTCGTCGGTGGCCCGCAGCATCCTGGCAGGCGCCCCAGATCTCCCGGCATTGTTTTGTACCTGGTATTTAACTATCCCTAATTCAGTGAGTACGCCCTTTTCCGTGGCAAACGTTTCTGTGTCCAAGCCGTAAAAAGTGCCGCCTTTTTGCAGAACATCCTGGTTAAAGCGGTTGAACGTTTCGTATGTAGAAGCAATATCCACATTGGGGTTGCTTGAATTTTCAATCATCGTAACCATGCCGGGCGCGACGTTGAAGACATTTGAATTTTCAAAATTGGAGCCATTGGCCTTTAAGACAGCGCTAGTCAAATTTGTTTTCGTCTCATTGTCGGCATAATTAGAAAGCGCATGGTTAAATGCGCTTGAACTGGATCTTTTAGATTTGTTCCCAATGCCTACGCCGACGCCCGTTGTTATAAGATCCATATGATCACCCGTCTATGCAAATAAATTAGCGCGTTTATTCTTTATATACCTTTCTATTTCCCTGTATTGGTCATATTTGAGGTTCATGCTTGTATCGTCCTGGTGCGACGGCAGGGTGTTGATCGCAATATCCATGTACCCCTCGCGTGAAAGGAGTTCCGTCAGCCGCCGGCGTACGTCGTCCGCCTTGGTCTTATACGAAATATGGGGCATGGGGATGTTGGTCTGCGCTGCGGCGTCCTCATCGCCTTGCCAAATATTAAAATCAGACCTGGACAGGGACTCGTCCATCTTGACAAGCTTGATTTTAACGTCCTCCATATTGACTTGCTCCTGCCATCCTATCCAGTCCTCGCCCGGCAACTGATGCTCCATGAAGTATTTGACCGGGTCCAGCTTGTCCTCTACGGGGAGCCCCCATAGGGACTCAAGCGGCCGCCTTAGGTAACGGGGCACTAGCTGCAATATTTCGCCGCGCTCTTCTTCCGGCGCGTCTATAAAATGGCTGAAGTATAGTTTCTCCGTCTTTGGCAGCGCGGCCATTATATTCTCCACGGGGTCGCCGCGGTCATAGCCCTGCATGGTCTGTTCGGACTGCTGGTAATAGGCAAGCGCCCTCATGGCGTTTTGCGGCAACTGGTCTATCTCGCGGTAATTATTAATTATATCGATTGCCTTGTTCGTATTTCTCGCTGCTTCTTTCTCGGGCTTGGGGAAAAGGTTCAAAAAGCCGCCCTTCATGGATTCCTTGCCTTCAAGGTAGGCCATTTTGTTTACTTCTTTTTGCCCGCCGAACTTGATCCTTCTCTTGGTTTCCTTCAATGCGTTTGCCGTTGCTTTGCGTTTTTGCCCTTCCTCCCGGCGCTGGCGTATATATTCGCGAACGTCAAATTGATCCTGCTCTAAAGCCTGATCGGCATAATAGTTATAAAGCCTTTGCGCTTTGATATATTTAAGCATATCGACGTATTCGTTTATCTCGCGCTCTTTTTGGCGGCGCTCCGGTATCCAGCGCTCATTGTTTGCCCTTTGGCGCAGCGCCTTGTTGCCCTGCATGACGGCAACCGCGGAAGCCGACACGATAGCCCCCGCCGCTTTCCCAAGGCTGCCGCGGCCAAACATTGAGCCTACCCACGCGCCGATGGCTATACCTACCACGGGGTTCCTTACCGCGAGGCTTTCATAGCCGGGGATTAGATAATCTTTTATGGGGTTGTCCCAAACCTGAAAATCTTTCGAAAACAGATGCCGTCTCTTATAAGACTCCAAAGGCGAACGGACTTGAAGCAGCTTGGTATGGAATATCGTGTCCATATGGGAAAAGCGCTCCATGGCCGCGCCCATCCGGATCTCGGAAGGCGTGAACCGTGCGTGGACTGACGCCGGGGAATAATCGTCTTCCCGTTCCTTTCCATATCCTTCGTCCAAAAGCATTTTATTTACATTGACGCTGCCCCTATAGACGACAGCGGATATAGTTTTATAAGTATCTTTATTCATAACGTTTATAGGGTCGGGATCATAGCCGATAGTGAGCCTTGCGCCCGCATAAAATATCATGCCCGTCCTTTCCTCGTCTTCTTTCAGCAGGTTGATCCCCGCGAGTTTGACGGGGGTGTCGCCTAGCTCTTTCGTTAAAAACATATCTGAATCAAGCATTTTGGTTATTGTCACGTCACGCTTAGTTATATTGGCCGTTTTGAATCGGTAGTCATATAAACGCAGCGGGTTCTTCTGTTCGCTTACCTGCTTGAGTATCTGCTTGTATTCGGCTTTTTGCTGTTCATCCATTTGGATGCCGGACATTTGGGACTTATAAAATTTAAATTCATCGGAATACGGCGCAACGTCCGCAAGTATCTTAAAACGGTCAAAATACGGGTACATGTCGCCGGGCGTTATCTCGCCGGAGTCAAGTTTCGCTTGTACCCCTGCCCTCGCGTCCTGAAGCTTCGATATTGTTTCGCGGTAGAGCTTAGGGTCGTAGGTAAACCTTACGGTATATTCCCTTTCAGGCGGCTCCTGTTTAAGCCTGCGGAAGAAGCCAGTTACGGCGCCGGCGTTATCATCAAACAAATATCTCGTAACTTTCTGTGTATCGCGTTTAGTCATGAAAGTACCGACTTTGTTTAAAAATGTTTCCTCTTGTTTTTCCGCCTCGCCGCGGCGAATCTTATAATGGATATAGCCAACTTTTTCACCCATCTCGTGCAGGTACCAATTGACCTGCGCCTTATGCTCGTAAAAGGCCTCGCCCGTCTTTTTGACCTCGTCAAACTTTGCCTGGTTGACCGTCTTAAGGTCCACGACGGCCCTGCCGGTAGGGGAGCTGTCGTCGAAGACCAAAGCGTCATACCAGCCTTCTATGCGCAGTTTCCTGTCTTCTATATGACCTTCGGTGTTTATCGCTATGCCGCTCTGTATAAGCTCCTGTTCAAATTTTTCGTGTTCTTTGGTGCCCATTTCCGTTATGCGCAATACGCGTTCCGGCATAACGTCGTCCTCGTTCATTAAGTGCGCCATTATCTCATCTTTTGTTTTGCCAAGCGAAGACGACCCGATTTGCATAAGCGTAGGGTCCTTAAGGTTATTAATGCGTTCATAGGCAGCCCCTGGCAGCCTTATCTCGCCCATCTTAATTGTTGTGTTGTGAGTAACAAAACCCATAACGCTGAATGTGTTATCACTATCTACTTCAAATCCATATACATAATCTATATCAATTTCTTTTATTGATTTAATGGTACTATAAATGTATTGACTATCTGTCCATGATTCAACATGAGGGATATTATTATTGATATAGTCAAAATTTATAAGTTTTTCTTTATAAAGTAATCCTGATAAATTATAATTCCTGAGATGAATAGAGTGTATTGTTACAATATAGCAATCCCTTTGATTATGTTTTTTGTATTGTGCTGGTATACCGCTTTCCATAGAAAGACGATATATATCTTGCGCTAATAATTCATTTGCAGATGACATTATAAGTAATCTATTTTTTTCTATGTAGCCATCACCAAGGCAATACGCTAAAATAGCTTCTCTCTTTATGTCATTTGGTGCTTCATAAAGAATTTGGGGAACACGTTTATCATATAGATTTCCAGGTATTATATAATCAAATATTCGTGCTATTTTTGCGTTATTGATAATAACTTCTGTATTATTGTTTTTTATATCCAATGAGATATTTTGATTAAAGTATTTTTTAAAATATTCTTCTAATTTTGAAATTATATCATTTTCGGTAGAACCTAAAGAAAACACAAGCCTTACCGGTAAATTGTCTTTCCCTTTTTTCCCTGTAGAACCTTCAGAAAGATATAAACCTATCAACCATGCTGTTTCTTTATTAAGTGGCAAATATCCATTTATAAAATTTGGTTTCCATTTGTCTTTTCCATAAATTAAATATTCATAATAAATTTCTGTTTGAAAATTAGAGTAAATAGGTATTGGATAGACAACATAATCAGTTTTAGGGTTAATATCTTTTGCTTTTATAAATTCTACTTTGTCATGCCATTTTGGGTTACAGTATTTATATGTATCGCAAAAACCATTGATATTTCTAATATGTGGTCTGCATATAGATGAAGAATTAAGAGAACACCTTCCTGTAATTCTTTTGATTAAAATAGGATGATCTTCTGAAAATATGAAATCTATTTTCTTATCTATCCCTGCAACCTCAAATTTATATGCTTTTTCATTAGGTAATAATGGTCTTTTCATAATATTAGTAATAGGCATACGATTCCCCTTATGAGTTAATATAATATCGCCTTTTTTTACATCTTTCGCTATTATATACCCATGGGTTGTGTCTATCAACGTATCTTCTGAAACACAGTACGGGTCCCCGCGCCGGAAATTATAGAAAGCCCCGTCGCCGGGCAGCCATGCGGGCATTTTATTCAGTATTGGGTTATAGGACTGGTCCTCGTACCTTGTTTTTGGTATGAACCTGCGGAACACTTCGGAAAGCTCCCCGCCAAGGCCGCCAAGATCCCGGCTCCAGAAGCTGTGCTTAAAAGAGCCCAAAGGCGTTGCGGATTCTATTGTCTGGGTTTTGAGGAAAGGGTCCTCGGCCGCCTGGCTTACTATGAACCCGTACATGCCATACATATCCGTCCATTGGCGGTATACTTGGCTAAGCGTATGCTGCGCCCCATAAGGGGCCTTTGTCTGTATTAGGTTGTTGGGGTACACGGAAATGCTTGTGCCGGTCGGGGCCCCCGGGCCCATTGGCGCTTCCCCGGTTTCCCTTTGTGTTGCCATGGCAGTCTGCCCTTCGGGCGATTGGCCTGACACAATCGTGGACATGTTCATGTCCAATCGCCCGGCCATAAAAAAATCCTCTGAAAAAGGATCGCGGAGCCTCATTGCGTCCGGTTTTGTTTTTTCAAGGGACTTGCTCTTAATCTGCCGGTTCAATTCTTCCAAATCAAATACAGTGCCTGATCCGTATAGCCGCTGACCGCCTGATTTTGTCGTCAGCACGGCATATTCGCGCCCGCTTCTTGCAGCGCCGGGCTGTATGCCCAGCCTCCCGCCTTTTGCTATAGGCGACGCTACGCCATGCATACCGGCCGGTATGGATCCGGCGCCTTGCACGAACCCGATTTCAGGCACATATACAATTGGCTCAGGTTTTTGCCCCGCAGAGGACAATTGTCCTGACGTTCGCCCCGCAGGCGACGTTCGCCCAGCCGGCTGCCCTTCTTCCGCCGCGCCGTAGTTTGGGCCCTGCCAATACTCCAAGTGCATTTTTCTTGCCGGCTTTATTATTTTGCCTACAGTCCCGGCTACAATCGGGCCTATGAACGGTATCTCTTCGCCGAAAGTAGATGTCATCATATACGGGCGGTCTTCATAATGCTTGCGTTCATAATGATAGCGGTCAAAAATGAAATGGTTGAGCGGTGCAAGGGGGTAACGCGGGGTAGGGAACCAGGCGTTTTTAAAATACTCTTTTTCCGATCCGTATAGCGTGTCCGTATACTGCCAGTTGGATTTGGTCTCGCGGTACCAGTTGTCGCGCCAGTAGGATATACGCCCGCCCGAAAAGGGGGTGTTCCCGAGCCCCCAGTACCGGCCTTTCCGGATTGGGTCTTTTCCGTACAAATAATAGTTTTCTTTTTCTTCCCGCGTCTTGGACATATCCAAAAAACCAAGCATAGGAATTTCGGATATCTGCTCAAAACCAGGCATTAGCTTATTCATTCTTTTCGCCCGTTCGGTCAGGCCAATCCTGTCCTTTAATCCGTGCCAAGCCAGGTTAGTGTTTACGCGGGCGTCGGCTATAACGTTTTCCGGGCGCTTCCCAAAAAAGTTCTCGGATTCGAAATTTATATAGTCCCAAGCCTTAAGCCCTAAATAAACAGGCAAAAACCGTTTGATCAACAAATTTGCGACAATCGACTGGGCAGAGCCAGTGCTTTTTGTGCTGAAGCCGAGCCCAAAAGCGGCGAAAAAATTACTTATGCTTGTTGTCCTTGAATAAAGCTCTAACCCAATAGTGGTAACGTTATGCAAATTATCCGCGCCAAAATGCTCACCGGCCTGCTTTACCCATCTAATGCCGCTCCTGCGCATAGCGTCGCCAAAAGCCTTGTCGATGGCCTTTTCGATGCCGCCCCTGCGCCCTGCGGTAAACTGGCCTAAAAGGTCGGGGAGGTCTGCCTCGCGGCGGAACACGTCTAACGGGGTTACGCTTTTTTTTATGCCAATATAATTGGAAACGGCATAGCCGGGCGCGTTCCTGCCATAATCATAAAAACTGAAAGCCTGGTTTATTGTCCGTTTGCTTATTTGCTCCGCAAATTTTAAACGGTCCATTATAGGGTCAGTGATAAGGTGCGGCAGCGATGTCATATCGTCCAGCTCAAACCCGGACATCCTGGATTCCTGGAAGCCTATGTCTAATTTACGGCCGATCTTGTTTAACGATCCTTTTATAAACCCGTCGTCCTTATAAGTAAAATCGCGGAATTCGTTTATATCTATCCCTTGCAGTTTACGGCTGGCGTCAATGGTTGCCCAGTTCCCGCCCCTGTTTATGTCCCCGGCCTTTATACCGGCGTGGAGCAGGGTTACGTTGCTGTCCATCAGTTCGCCGGTCGTTGTGTTATATACGTTTCCGCTTATAAACGCCAATGGGTTCTTCCTAAGGTCTATATTTGCCGCCCCGGCTATAAACCTCTGCTCGCCGGTAAGGAGCGCAAAATTAGTTTGGTTATGCGCAAGCTTGTCTATATGAAAGAACCGCAGCGGGTTAAAATTAATAAACGGCGTATTAAAATCATAGGACGCCGACATCAGCAATTCCTTCATATCGGAAGTAAACCGCCTGGCGTCCAGGACTTCCGTAAAACCCCTGTCTACATATATATTGCTGTCTATTTTAAGGTGCTTAATGTCGTCCCAATTAAATGTGGGGGTTTTGTTGCTTAACAAAACATTCTCAATATTCTGCCTGAGCGCGCTATATTGGAACGTGCCGGCTTCGGTGGCATAGCCTTCAAACAGGCGGGCAAGCTTCGGGTCCATTTGGCTTATTTTATTGAACCCGCTGGTCATGCTTACCTGGTTGTCGCCGCTAAGCCTATACACGTCGCCAATTTCCAAATGCCTGTACCCAGTGCGCCTTAGCATTGTTTCGGCCTGTCCGGCCGTCTGGTTATGGATCCTTTGTATGCCGCGGATATATTCGTCGTGGAGCTTTGCCTGGACCGCGTCCGAAGCGTTCCTATGTATGTTTTTCGTTAAGTTTTGCGCTGTGTTTATTTGCGTTAAATCGGCCAGAAGCTCTAAATTCCTGTTTTCCATCGCGTCACGGTTAAAATCAAAAGCTTTCTTGACTTCCGTCCGGATATTTTTAATGTCCTTTAAAGTAGATTTATATATGTCCGAATGATGGGTGGCGCCTATATTCGAAAAGAACCCTTTTATGCCTTCCTGCCTGAATATGCTTGCCTTTACGTCAGGGTCGAATATGCCTTCCGTATCGAACCACGACGACAGGCCGGAGCGGACGCTTTTAAAATCCGCGCCATACGAAGCCGCGCTTTTAATCCCGCGCTTCATGATAGGCTCCAGCGCTCCGGATTTATAAGCCGCTACACCGAGCAGGGCGGCGGCCGTTATACCTAAGATAACCCCCAGCGTGTTGTCTTTTTCAAACTGCGGGTCTTTTAAATAAGCCTCTTCGTCAGGGGATCCGGACCCCTTGTATCTGCCTTGCAATGGCATCTATAATCCCCTCGTCTTTCCAGTGGTAGCTGCCTATAAACGGGCGGGGGAGTTCGTCTTTGCCGCGTCTTTGCAGCCCCCATAATGACGTGATAGGGTCAATGCCTTTTTGTATCAGTTCCCAGCTAACCCTATTTATTTCGTCTGTTTCATTCTGAATTTTATTTTCTTTTGCGCCTTCTTCTTTATCGTCAACGATGGTAAGGGAGGCGTTTTCTTTTTCTTGGATTTTAGTAAGTATGAATTCGGCGCGCGCAAGGTATAAAACAAATTTATTGTATGTCCATGTGTTCATGACATCGTATGAGAATTCGGGGAACGCCGATTTTATTATCGCCTTTTGCTGTTCGTCAGGGGAATTATTCATGATCTGCTGGTATACCAAAAGCTTTTTTTCAAAAAGCTTCCCTTCCAGGTCCGAATTTTCTATGATCAAAGGGAACAGGGTAGCCGAAAGGCCGCCCATGCCTGTGTTATAATAATCAATATTGTCCGGCGCCAAGGTTGCGAGCTGGCATACGAGGTCTTCAAAATCCATCGTGTTCAGCGCAAGCTCTTTTAGATCCATGAATTCTTTTTTGGTTATGTCACGGAAAACGAACTCATTATTGCCGAACCTGACATAAAATATCCGATTGTCGGGGTAGGCCATCTTATATTGTTTGCGGAAATTCAAATCCATTTTTATTTAACCTAGCTTTCCGAGCGTATGCGCAATGATTTCTCGTCTATTGCCAAAATCATTAAAGTTTAAAACATCAGGCCATCTTGCGATTATGTAATTTGTTATCTCGTGTATTTTTCGTATATCATCGTGCAGTTCTATTGCAATTATTTTTGTGTTTTCAGAAATAGAAGCAAAATCATATTCCAACTCTGCGCCTTCTACGTCTATCTTTATAATTTCTGGTTTTATCGTGCTGACTAAATCATTAAACCATATGGTTTCAACCTCGTAAGAATCGCAGGACATCATATTATTTCTATGATAAATGCCGCTTATTCCAGTATTGTATTGAGTTTCCTCAAAGAACCTAATTATCTTTTTATTCTTGTCCCCAATTACCGCCTTATTTAAATATTCTATTTTGCTATTGAAATAATGACTAAAAGGCTGATTCATTAAAAAATTGAAATTATTCCTGCCAGCTTCAACCGCCGTTACATGACTGGCGCCAGACATTAAAGACCTAAAAGTAAAAGCCCCGCTGTTTGCGCCTATGTCTAAAACTTTTTTATTGGCGATAAAACTATATATTGATTCATAATGGGATACTTCCTGAAGCATATCAAATTCTGTTTGATGCAAGTAATGCATAGGATCACCTTGTTTGCTATAATTCCGTTATGCTGAACTCCTTAACGAACCCGCTCTCCTGCATTATGATGTTCGCGTATGTGGCCGGTATCCCGGCGCGGCCGTGGGCCATCGCCTTATGCGTATAGTCGAACGGCCATAGCGTGCATGTATTGCATATGGCTTCCTCCCGGCCTGTAGCGGACATATTCATGTTTATTATTTGCTTGTATTCGTAGCGGTTTAAGGTACGGAAAACAAAATATAAATCGTCTATCTGTGTGACACATACTTTGTATTGTTCCGATACTGGGTATTCAATCTTCCAGTCCTCCACGTCGGACAAAACGGGGCCTCCGGGGAATATTGCCTCGTTGGATGAATAAACAGGCTCGGGCTCGTTTTCGACCGGCTCGTTGGGCACTTTGTATTCAACTACCTTATCGGGCCTATGCTTAATTTTTGGCATTGCTTCCGCTGAGCTTTCATCCGGGTGTTTCTTAAGGCGGCCCATATTGCCTTCATGATCGCCGCCCTCCCCGGCAATTTTCCTTGCCAGATCGGAATAATAATCTTCTTTCACCGACATGTCGCTGTCGCTATATAAATTAGGCATTTTATTTCCCCTATATAAGATCTTTGGCTATAAATTCGTATTTTTCGTATACGGTGTCATTAAACGATATTGTTTTGTCATGGCCCCTTAAATGTATCCCGGATATGGCCTCTACGCCGCGCAGCAGCACGTCGTTAATGGAATTGTCCGGGGTAAAGGTAGAATTGGCGTAAACCTCGGCTATGTCCTGGGTAGTGCGCACGCCATAGCTTACGTATATATCGAAACCGTGCTGTATAAGCCTCACGCGGTCCAAGTCGGTTAAGCCGTCAGGGATATACGCCGGGATATTTTTCCTTTCCATATCTGCCGTTTCCGTAACGGCGTCGTCGTCAAAAATGCCCCTTGCGGATAAATACGATAGGGCCAAATCATTCGGCGCGCCTATTTGGCCGGAGGGGGCCGTGCTTCCTCCGCCGCTTTCTTCGGGAGCGGCCAGGAAATTATATAGATAATTTTTCTTTAAAAACGGAATTAAAAATTCGCCGACAATTATCCGGTTCCCGACTGCCATTTTATCGTAGGTATAGCTTTTATACCCGTATATCGGCTTCAGGTTCTGGCGCAGGGAAAAGAATATGTTTGAAACGTCTACTATGTGGCGGTTGTTGATATAAATGCTTGTGTCGCACCCGGAGAAATAAAGATCGGGGACAAAAAAAATATCCGAGTCCCGGTCCTTCCAGCGCTTGTATGTATGCAGGCGGCTTTGTTTATACTGCGTCATATTGTTGGTTGTATTATCCGGAGATCCGCCGCCACCGGCGCCGGCAACAAAGGCCATAACAAAGGCCCCCTTTCTTTTAATAACTAAGCAGAGCATCAATGGTTATTTGAATATTATTTATTTTTGATTTTTTTATTTCTTGGCTGCGGGTTAAAGCAAGCCCGTATTTATCGGCGTTGTCAAATGATATTGATTGCAATATGTTCCCGGGTTTTTTAAATACAATTTCATTTTCATAATAATCGCAGTCAATTTTAAAATAGTTTAAAACATATTCTAAAGTGGCGCCGTTATCCGGGAACGGCAATGATAACGATGGCCTAAAAATATTGTAATCGTCGTCGGAGATATGGTCTTGTTCGAATATAAATACATCTTCCAAGCCGACGCCGGTCATAGGGTCATAACTCGCAAAAGGTTTTACGTCCCTTGCCAGATACGAAGTCTGGGTCTCCGTAATGATGTCATTGATAGAGACAATCCCCGCCTCGTCAGTAAAGGTTACATTGTCTAAAGTCATGTGTGACGCAGCCCCGTATTCATTAGCTGCTATGATGATTAAGTTGAATGGCGGCAGCTCGTCTAAACGCCAATTACGCCTGTCCCTCGGTATAGACTCATGCAAAAGGGCTTCAAATTCTTTCACGATATTTTGATCTATCATAGAAAAAAACATGCTGCCCGCTACAAATGAGGGGCCTTTGGTAAACCCGCGGATTTTATTTTTACCCAGTACGTTTACGGGCTGCGTGCTTCTTCTTATGGAATAACTGACAGTAGTTATCTGCCCCATAAGTTTTGGGATAAACCCTCTTATATGAATAAAACATAATGCGTCGCTTCCGGAAAACGTCCTGTAAGACTGCGAAATACTACGCGACGGAAACCGGTTCATAAATTGCTGATCCTGCCAATATTGCCCTTCTTCCGGATTTGTTGTTTCAGACCGTAAAGGCATAAAAACCACCTGCTTCTTAAAATTCTATATACTATATATTTGTCTTAATGATATAAGCAGCAAGCCTAGAAAAACTGTAATATTAATAAACAGCCTTGAGGTTGCAGGCAATTTATTTTTTATTTATAATATATTTCATAAAAATACAAAATCAGGCGTGATTATCATGATTTTTTTTAATTACTAAAGACAGGGCTGTTTTTTGACGAATTTTTTACAGCGACGATATGAAAATCGAAGTGGCCATATTTTGAGGGGGTTTGGATTATAAATAGCAATCTGTGTTTAAACAACCCAGATTATTTAATCCGACCGCGTATCAATGCGCTCCTTGCTTCCGCTGTTAAAAAGCCGCTCACAATCGTTTGTGCTGGGGCAGGATATGGAAAAACGCTTGCAGTATCTGATTTCACTAAATTGTCCGGAATCCGTACCGTCTGGTTGCAGTTAACGAAGCAGGATAATGTCGGAACACGTTTCTGGGAGAAATACATCACTAATGTATCGCAGGTTGTCGATTTATCCATCGCGGATATCAAGAAACTAGGTTTCCCTGATACCGAAGATAAATTTGGCATGTTTGTTTGCCTGCGGAATCACCGCCTGCCAAACCGTCATTTTTTGTTTGTGATAGACGATGTTCATTTAATAACCGACACCGGTGTACTATTTTTCGTAGAAAAGCTCATACATAACATCCCAGGAAATATTTCATTAATCTTGATATGCAGGGAAATGCCAAAAATCGTTTTTACAGACCTAGCGGCAAATAATAGCTTGACTTATGTTAATGAAAAGGAACTGAAATTTACTGAAAATGAAATAGCCCAATATCTGCTGCAACAAGGATTACAGATTGATCCGAAAACCATACGGCAAATTTGTCAAGACACGGCCGGTTGGGCGTTTTCGCTCAACCTTGTAATGAATTCATTGCAAAAAATGCCCAGGTACGTGGGCTATGTTCAAATGGCCGTAAAACAAAATGTCTTTAAACTGATGGAGTCTGTGGCATGGGTTGAGGTTTCCGAGCGGCTACGAAATTTTATGCTTCGCATTTCCCTGATTGATCACCTTTCCGCGAATTTGGTCTACATTTTGGCCGACGGGAATGACAGCCTTATAGATGAGTTGAAGAAACAAAACGCTTACATCCGTTTCGACAGCTATACAAACTCATATTTAATCCATCATTTGTTCCTTGATTTTTTGCATACCAAACTAGAACTCCTGAATCCCGATGAAAAGCTTGGGACATATAAAATTGCAGCGGATTGGTGTCGGCATAATGGGTTTATAGTAGATGCCCTGGATTATTACGAAAGGGTAGGGGATTATGGATCGATTGTATCCATTTTTATAGAATCCCTCCTATATATACCGAATGATATCGCACAACGCGCTTTGGGGATTTTCGAGCGCGCCCCTTCGGATACTTTCGCCCATATAAAATACTTTGCTGTCATGCATCTGGACACAGTTATTAGCGCAGGGCTTTGGCAGGAGTTTTACAGATTGGCGGAATATTACGAGCAAATGTTCCTAACACTGCCCGTTGACAGTGATTTCAAAAATCATTCGCTGGGAGGATTATACCTATACTGGGGGCTCATACGGGTATTGATGTGTACGATTGAGGATATTTATGATTACGATGTGTATTATGGCAAGATGGCAGATTGCTTTATCGAAATCCCTCCGGAACTTATTAATAGGGTACAGGCTATCCTGATACCATGGTTAAATCTGACGGGTTCAGCCAGAAAAGGCTCGCTGATGGAATTCGTGGAGGCCATGGCCAGGACAGTGAATCATTTTGCGCGCTGCTCTGACATCATAACGGGACATGCCGATTTAACTTTGGGCGAGCTGTTATTTTACAAGGACGACGTTAATGCTGCGGAACACTTGTTCGCTAAGGTTTTGAATTATGCGCGTAAAAACCGGCAGTTTCAAGTCGTGTACTATGCGTTATTCTATATCGTGCGAATAGCGGTATCGCAAGGAAACCGAGATAAAGCGGAACAAGCGTTAAGTGAAATGGAAACACAGCTTATTGAAGAAAATTACCCCCAGAGTTTTTACAACTATGATATTGCCATTGGGTGGTATTATTATGTTCTTCATCAGCCGGAGAGGCTGCCGGACTGGCTCAAGGAAAAATTCGCGCCGTACAGCCACGCATATTTTGCCGCCAATTTTGGGAACCACATGAAAGCCCGGTATCATTACCTGACGAAAAACTACGTACCCCTTTTAGAATATATCAATGGGGTAAAACAGCGTGAATCGATTCTGTACGGCCGCGTGGAATTGCTGGCAATGGAAGCCAGCGTTTACTATCAAAAAAAAGATAAAACGGCGGCATTCGCCGCGCTGAGGGATGCTTATGAAACGGCGTACCCCAATGATATTTTGATGCCTTTTATAGAACTGGGTAGTGATATGCGTAACCTTGCCTTAGCTGCACTGCGTAAAGCGGACATTAATATTCCGCGGGAATGGCTAGAGACGGTTAGGCGCAGATCCGCCACCTACGCTAAAAATCATTCGTTATTGCTAACCGATTATGCGAAGGCCAGCGGCAAAAACGACGGCACGGTTTTGTCTGCCCGCGAAAATGATGTTCTTATTGATCTTTACAAAGGGTTTAACCGCCAGGAAATTGCCGCGAATAAGCACCTGTCGCTTAATACGATTAATTCTGTTATCAGCAGCATTTTTAATAAGCTGGGCGCTCAAAGCATAGTCGATGTCATCCGAATCGCGACAGAGCGGAATTTGCTAAAAAAGGGGTAGATTCTGATCTATAAACCAGGGAAATATAAAAAACAAGCTGAAACATGCTTAAATTCGGCTTGTTTTTTATATTTATCGTATAATTAGACCAATGAACGCATATCAGACATTAAGGGAGCTGGATATAGCTGTCCCCAGCCGGGCCGCGGTATCCATAGTTGGACGAAAAGCCGGGATCCACCACCGGCGGAATACCCTTAACCATTCCGCCAGATTCACGGGTATACACTCCGCGGGTAAGAGGGGAGACGCGCCTGGCTATGTACGAAAACTGCTGTTCCATGACGACCGTGTCCACGGAAACGCCGGATCCCTCGTTTAATATGTCGCAGTCGTATATCTTTTTGAACGCGCACTGACCATATTCATTGGCGAAGGTTAAAGTAATATCAAATGGCGGGATGATATCAGCATAGGTCACGTTCTGCCCGCGGATGGCCGCGAATCCCTGTGGGACCTTGATTGCCGCGTTAGAAGCCTCCCATGTGTCGTTGCGCCAGTTCCATCTATTATTGGAGCCGCTGGTTGTAACAAGCTGCTTGAGTTCCGTATCGCCGGAGAAACCAGCCATAAAGCCGGTAACGGCGTCTTGGTTGGGCCCTGCCTGTATATGCGTCACAAGCTCGTCCATTACTTGCAAAAACGATTTGCCGCCCTGGGAAGGGCTGATATTGGTGCCTACGGCCTGTGAGCCGGGATCCATGTAGATAGTGCGCATCCAGTCCCATAGCGCCGAATTGAGCTTTAGTTGCTCAATGCCGGCAGTAATCTCGCCGGAGTCCATGTTATGCACGCCGACAAGGATCCTGTCGAATGCCTGGCGCTCATTGATGGTAATCCGGCCGTTTTGGTTCTGGTTTATATAGGCATAGAAGACATTCAAAATCCCGGAAAACTCATTGTAGTTTATAAACGACAGCTCGCCGGCCGCGTTCCAGCGCGCCATATCCATAGCCCTTTGAAAATCCTCGCTGTTTACAAGCGCTAGGTTCCCGGCCGCGGTAAACATGGCGGGCGGCGCTATGATATGCCATACTTCTTTCATTGCCTGCAATAACGCGTCATGGTCGAACGCGGCAAATATCAGGGAGCCGCCGACTGCCCTCTTGCCCCTGGAAATGGAGCGGGCGTCCGGGGAACCTAAGGTGAAAACTGGAACTTTTTCCCTTTGTATCCCCCACGATATCTGCTGGCAGTTCCCTAAAACTTTGTTTGCAAAAGACACCACAAGGTCTGATCCGGAGAAGCTGGACAATGTATGTATATAGCTACTTGGCATTCTATTTTCACTCCTTATTTTTTAGGGTAAACCGGGCTAACACGACTGTGTTCAGCCCGGCTATTTTATTACAGCAGGCTGATAACCGTCGTTACGCGGCGCAATTCGTCATAAGTCTTGATGGCAAGCTGCACCTGGGCGTCCCTAAAATGCCTTGCGGTCGATTTAAACAGGATTTCAAAGTCGTATGACTCTTGTTCTATATCTTTCAATTCGTCGTTTATCATCGAGGTTATGGCGGTCTGATCCTCCGTGCTGATGCTGCGTCCGAGGAAAGGCTTGGCTACACGGCGTATCGCGGCTACGTTCTCGCGGATGGTTTTCATGACCGACAGCCTGTTATATTCGCTCCCCGGCGCCGCGGATGTCGGCCCGTCCCATACGATCATGAAGCCGTCCTCGTCCACTCCGAATGTAGTTATGCGGGATGAAAGTATCCGGTTGACCTGCGGGAGGTTAAACGAGAAATTCAGCGAGCTTACGTTTGAAGGCAGCCTCCACCTGGTCCCCGATTCCCTATAGGGCATCGTGGCCTGCATGGCGGCGAGCATAACCGACTTGCTGCCCCTTATAAGGCCAGCGGTGGGGCTCATGACAATGGGGTTCGGCCCGGCGATTATCGTTATGAATTTGCCTACGTCTTGCGGCTGGTTCCGGTCGTTTTTCCATATTGCGCCGTTAGCCATGCGGATAAACCATTCGTTTTCAAAATTAAGCACATGGTCTACATAGTTATTCAGGCCCTGGTATGTCATATCCCTGGCGTCGCGCATCTCAATGATGCCGTGCGTCATGACATTGTTTGTGGACGCCGTGGCGCAGAACATGCACAGCTCATAAGCAAAATTGTCAAAACGGCCTGGGAGCATGTCATCGGCAAACACGCCAAGCGGCACAACAAAGTCGGCCCTTATGGCTTCAAGCTCATGGAATATGCCGCGGGTAATTAAAATGCCGTCCGCGTCCCTTTCCCCGGCAAAGAGCTTAAACAATTCCTGCCTGTTGTTCGTTATCCCGTCTTCGCCGCCGCTGAAATTAGTTTGAGCGGAAGCAAGGAGGCTTACGGAGTACACGGTTTCGCGGTTGGTCTGTGCCCGTAGGAACTGCCCAAGCGCGCCGTTGATGGCATTTACCATCTGACCCAGTGTCGGGAAGTTGATGGAGCTGAATATAAAGCGCGACGCCTCATTCTGTTCGCGTTTTGATTCAGGTTTTGTAATAATAAGCTCTTTCGCGATAATATTGCCCACTATATCGAATACGTTGCGCACCTCGGCCATTGTTTCGTTATAAAGGTACCCTGCGCCTATTGTGGTAAGCCCGATCATAGGCGTGACGTTGGATATGCGTTCATGTTCAAACCTAACCTCAACGTCGGCGCCCTCGTTGATAAACGCCCTATGTACCTGGATCTGGTTTTGGTTGATTATGCGGAACGCCCCGGTATTTAATATCTGGTTCTTGTTCGCGTATAAAGTCAGCCTGCCGGGGATGGGGGCATATTCAAGCGTATAAACCTGCGTCCTGTCCCCAATGGTTAAAACAGGCGCGACTTCCCCGTCTTTTACGCCATTGGTAGTAAAGTAGCCTATGTCTAAATTCGGGATGCTGTTGAACCGTACCCTTACTGTTGTTTCGTCGCCAAGGGCATCGGCTGCGTCGGTTATATCAACATAGTGGAATCCGCCTGGCTGGCCGGCGGCGCCGCTGTATTGGATGTCGAAAGATCCGATTACGACATCCGCCGTTGCGTATCCTTTGTCATGGAACAGGCGGGCCCGGCCGTCCGGGGTGCCGGTAGTACAGACTAACTTTACTATGACGCGCCCTGGGTATGTGGTTTTGTCGAGCGCTATGCCCGGCTGGTTATTTGTAGTAAGGGGTATATTTTCGGGGCGCGTAAAAATAATATCTTTACCGTAAATATCTATAGAATCCACGGGGATTACGACGCCTTTTTCCGAAACCATTTTAGGGACCAAAGCGGCGGTATAGCTGAACGGCACGAATGTAGAGGCTATGGACAGGGTATCGCGCCCATAGATTGTAATAGACTTCACCTCTATCGGGTCCTTTTCACCGGATGTTAGTATCTCGTCTATTATAAACGGCACTTCGGACAGGGTGGCCTTAAGCGTGCCATTGGCGAGCCGTACAAGGGGTACGTCCTTTTCTACTTTTGGGCTGTTCGTTAAATATGTGACCGTTATGAACGGTATCGTATTATAGCGGACGCTTACTATAGTCTCTTCATCAACCGTTACGGCCGACCCAAGGTTAGCGCTTTCTGCTACATCTGTAAGGTCGATAAAATAGAATGAGTTATTATCGTCAAATTCTATTGGGAATTTGCCAATTTCCGCGCCAGCGGTAAGATACGTCGAGTGATGCGTGACGGTAGCGACGCCGAAAGGCACGCCGCTTGCGGCTTCGATTATTACAATAATTCTCCCAGCGGATTTGGCAATCACAGGCAGGCTGACTGGCTTGTCAATTATAGGTGCGTTGGGGTTATTGTTTACATCCTGCGGCAGCTTGATAATAGGGATTTGCAATCCGCGGCCGGTTACGGATATATCTTCTAACGGTATAATTTCGCCGGAGCCCATCTTTACTTCGGAAAGGCTTTGAATGGTATTGGCCGTTGTTACGGTTATATTTACGCTGTCTACCGTAAAGCTTAGGTCATTTTCCGTAACAGAAACGGATGTGCTATTCGGGTCGCTCCCGACAAGGTTGTTATATTGAAACCTGATTATTATATCTTCGCTATCGGAGAACGCCGGGCCGTTAATGACCAGCAGGTCGTTGCCGGTCGTGGAGCCTTGAGGTATAAGGCGGTACCTGTCCCTTTGTATAATGCGTTGTATGCCTATCGTGTTATGCGTAGCGGTAATCTCGATACTCTCAAAATCAACGAAACGCTGCCCAAGGTCTACGCTGTACCCCTGCATGACCCCAAGGTATTGCTCATGGATTTCGTTTACCCTTTCAATGACCGTTTGCGCGCCTAATTCCATAGAGGCGGCGGCGCCGCCTATCCGCACGCCGATTATGCGCTCTACGCCCGCGTTTGCAAGCGTTTCGCCGGCAAAGCTTAACGTGGCGCCATTTAACTGCCCGTCCGGGCGGACAAACCCGCCAAAGACCCTTTCCATGCCGATAGACGAAACGTCTACAGGCGTGGCGATTGGGCCGTCTACAGCAGTGCCTATAATAAGGACCGACCTGTTCGTCAGATCTGTAACTAAGCCTTGCGTCATTGGCGTGAGGACGCCATTTTCAAAAATCATCTGCATTCCTGATAAATTTGGGTACTCGGGGATAGAGCTTGTCGGCATTTTTTTCACTCCTTATTTTTTTGCTTCTGTGTTATTTACTGGTTGGTAACGGTATTAATAGCCCTTAGCGTGCTTGCCCGCTCAAGGATTACCCGTTCAAGGGTAACTTGGTAGACAATGCAGCGCGAAGCCATTTGGGGGATTATGTCCTGGTACCGCCTTGCGTTTAGCGGGTCTATTTCCCCGGCAAATTTAATCTGTTGCACGCCGGATTTTTTTAAGCGGGCCTTTGACGACTCAACTATCCCCTCGAATACTTTCATCAGCCCGCGGGCCTTAATCATGTCTTTGTGGAAAATATCAAAAATCATATCGTAGTCGAACCATTGCCTGAATACCCTGAACACGTCGCCTGTCTTTTTCCCGCCAACCACTTCTTCTATAACGTTAAAGAGCGTGGGCTTTGGCACATGGATATTTATTATCCTTGACGTATAGTCGTATACGATCTGCGGCAGCATTACTTCGGGCGGGTTCCCGGACGCAGTAATGC